>Ga0247841_10000349_pt1 | contig 124077 bp, 77 predicted proteins | sample LaCruzMarch2015__2_FD_192410 | JGI IMG/M metagenome (GOLD analysis project Ga0247841, IMG submission 192410) | Freshwater microbial communities from meromictic Lake La Cruz, Castile-La Mancha, Spain - LaCruzMarch2015_18m | ecosystem: Environmental > Aquatic > Freshwater > Lake | place: Spain...
CTGAGACTATCGGTGGCCTGAAATACCTTCATCGGAGTAATTCGTTGAAGGAGTTCCGGCATGATGCCGGCGTGGTTCGGGTCGAGGTGCTGGATCACCACGAAGGCCATGCCGCACGCTTTGGGCATATTCCCGAAAAACTGCTCCAGCGCTTCAAGCCCGCCGGCCGAAGCGCCGATGCCCACGATGGGAAAACCGGTTGTAGTCAAAATCTGCTTTTCTGACGGTTCAGAAACAGCGGTTTCTTTTTTACTTGTTGTCTTTTTCATGTTTTGCTGTCATACAGAACGGTAAGATTTTTTTTTGGTTAATGAATGCTGCGGGTTATCCTCTCGTTTTTACCTAAGAGGTACCTGTAAAAACTATTTTTTTGATGTCCCTTATGACACAAAGATATAGCATGGTTTTCTAAAAACCTAATTTAACCTACTCTATTTTAAGGGATTTGGGCTGCTATACAGTGTATACAGTTCTCGAAAATATTTGTATCACCAAATCAATAAGGTGATGTGTTGTCTGTATCTTGTTACGGGCTTGTTTTCTTCACATTCTTGACAAACATGTCGCTGATGTCACCCGCCAGGTCTGTACGTGGTTGGCGATGAAGCAATCAGAGCAATTGTCCTGCGCCACTTTTGGTATCTTCCGCGTTTTTCTCCAGCAACCCTTCGTAAATCGTTCCTTTGATGTCTGCCCCCAACATTGCCCATTGCTATTTATCAATCATATCAATGATTTTGTAAAGCATAGCAGGCTCTTTAATCTTGTTTTGACTTTGCACGAAAATCTGCCCAAGTATTCCTTTTTGCCTGGATAATTCACCCAGCAATTTGGTAATATGCAATTCCAGAATGTCGCCACGCTTTGCGGTTAAACTTTCCCAGTTATATTCCTGCGGGATTGGGAGTTTTTGGTCGTAGGGAGGTTTTGAAAACTCGTCTGCCATTTTCAAAAACAAAAGGTAGGTGAGTTGTTCCAGGTAATCTCCGTAACCTACGCCAATATCTCTCAGCGGGTTACAGAAACTCCAGACTTTACTTATGATGGTTGAAGTATTATTTTCGTTTGTATTTTTCTATTGAAATGAAATTTGATGTTCAAAGATGCGCACATTACCTGATAAAAGTTAATTCAATTCTAAAGAAAATCAAACGAAGCCCTGTAGCTTTTTCAGGAGATCTGCTTCCAGAAATGGTTTGTTCAGATAATCGGTACACCCGGCTTCCATGGCCTTTCGTTCATCTCCGGTTATCCCGAAAGCCGTTACGGCGATTATGGGCAAAAGGGGACGAAATTCCCGGATCAGACGGGTTGCCGAGTACCCGTCCAGGACGGGCATTTTCAGGTCCATTAATACCAGGGATATCTCCGGGCGTTTTTTGCACATTGTCACCGCCTGTTTCCCATTGGAAGCCAACAGGACGATGAAGTTCCTTTTTTGCAGTAAATACTCGATATAGAGCCTGTTGGTGATATCATCTTCCACAATTAAAACAACTGGATGACCGTCGTTGGCTTTAGAAGGATGGTTGTCCCTGCCATCCTGATATTGATTGTCGCCCTGGTTGAACGGCAATTTGATGGTTACACAGGTACCATGTTCCTTTCCGGAGGCAATCCCGATTTCCCCCCCAAGAATTTCTAATATCCCTTTGGTGATCATCAACCCCAACCCACTTCCTTCATAGGATCTTGAAGTATCGGTTTCCTCCTGCGAAAACGGTTTAAAAAGGGTTGGAAGTGCTGCAGGATCAATACCAATCCCTGAATCTGTAATCCTGAATTCAATCTGGTTTTCCCTGATAGAAAAATCCCACTCGATCAACCCGTTTTTGGTAAATTTTAATGCATTGTTCAAAATGTGGGAAAAAACCTTTCCCAACAATTCTGCATCGGTCATAAGGTCAATATCCCCGGGCGATACCGGGAACCGTGTAATCAGTTCGAGGTTGTGGATGACGGTCTTTTGTCTGAATCTGGTTACCAAAGGCTGAAGAATTGACCCAAGGTTTACCGGCTTGATACTCACCTGAATGGTGCGGGTCATCAGCAACGATGCATCCATGAAATCGGTCAGGGTCGTAATCAGGCGTTCACCGGATAATTTTATCATAGAAATATACATCTCCCGCTCTTCTGCTGTGGTACCCGGTTGTGCGATCAGGTCGCTGAAACCGATGATCCCGTTCAACGGGGTCCTGATCTCATGGGAGATGATCTGCAGAAACGAGGTTTTCAACCGGTCGCTGGTTTCAGCCTGCTCTTTGGCCTTGATAAGGTTATTCTCCAGATTCTGTTTATCAATGAAACGCCCCAACCGTTTTCCGACTTCGTTCAGCAGGTCATGCTCTTCAGGGAGAAACGGAAAATGGCCCTCCGGCAGGCCAGGCTTCCTGACGCTGATGGTAATTGCTCCGTACTCCCTGTTTTCGAAACCGATAATGGTACTTATTTCCGGGTAAATCCCACTGACAAACCCACGGGTTTGATAAACAGATGACCCCAGTATCATCCGGGCCTCGGTTTCGAGGGGGAACTGAAATGCTTTAGAAAGCCGTTCCAGGGTGTTTGACTGCCAATCTTCGTGAGGAATATCGGTTTGCGTCCAATCATCCGACAATCCGTAAAGGCACTCCATCTCTTTGACTCTTTTTTCGAATGCGTTTTGTAAATGAGAGAGTTTTGTCTGGTCTCTGGAGACGAGTACAATTTTATCGGGATTGGCGTTTTTGTCATAAAGGATACTGCCATTGATCTGGACCGGGAAACGGCTCCCATCGGTTTTAACACCAGTATATTCTTCCGGCAAGGAAAGGTTCAGCGTTAACAGTTTTTGAATGTTGGCCATTCCCCTTTCCCGGTCTTCGGGCGCGATAAAACCGGAAACCGGTTTTCCTTTCACGTCAGCTTCCGATTCATATCCAAACAGCTCCAACGCACGCTGGTTGGCGTATAAAACGGTTCCTTCGGGCGAGACGATGGTAATCCCGTCGGGAATATTTCTTAAAATGGAGTCCGACAACTTCTCGGCTCGTTCGAGTTTGTCTTCCAGTTTGAGCCGCTCCTCTGAAGGCCGGAATGTGCCGATCAGATATTCCTTCCCATCTGCCTTACAGAAAGAGGATGATATATCGGTATGAAACAGGGCCCCATCTTTCCTGACGCAGGGAACGGAAAAGGTCATCATGTGCAAGGGTCTTGAAACACTATCTGTTTCAGGAAGCAGGCGTTTTTCGCTCCCCGGCGGATGCAGTCTGGTGTAATGCATGGAGGCCAGTTCCTGTTCGGTATATCCAAAGATGGATTGCATCTTTTTATTGGTATGGATTAACATACCGTTTTGGCTATCGATTACGACGATCCCATCAGGGCTTTCTGCAAAAAAGAGATTTACCAATGATAACGTAAGTCCTGGCGTCATAAATTACGGATTTGGGTTAACAGGTCGCCGAATTCAAATGGTTTTTGCAACGTTGCATCGACATTAAAACCTTTGGCAAGCGTGAGGTATTCTGTAGCAGAGCCTCTTCCCCCTCCCGAAATGGCTATGATGCGGGGAGGGTCGATTTGTTCGCGAACCGAAAGGATAAGCCCCAGTCCATCTTCATGGGGCATCACGATATCGGTGATGACCAGGTCAAATGATGTTGAAGAGAGCTTTTGCTTGGCCTCTTTTCCATCGAAGGCATAATCGACTTTATAACCATTGTTTTCCAGTAGTTTCCCCAGGCCCAGGCAGAACCCTACTTCGTCATCGACAAGCAGAATATTATTTATCATCATGTTATGAGTTATATTTAACGAATTTTATCATGGTTGTGATGGTTCCCCGATGCGTTCTCAAGCAGGGGAAGGTAGATGTAGATAGTGGTTCCCTGTCCCGGGAAAGAGGTTATGCGGACATGGCCCTTATGATCTTTTACGATCCCATATACCGTCGATAAACCCATTCCTGTCCCTTTTCCAACCTCTTTGGTGGTAAAAAAAGGTTCAAATACTTTCTTCAGGTTTTCCTGTGATATCCCGGTTCCGGAATCGGTGACCGTAAATTCCAGCCAGTCGAGCTCATTGAACTCGTTGGTATCGGGGACGAATCTTGTTTTTTCGAGGCTCACGTCAATAAACCCCTCTCCCGGGATGGCATCCACGGCATTCCCAATCAGGTTCATAAGTATCTGCTGGATTTTCGTTTTATTGGTCTCTAAAAAGAGCTCCCCGGGATAATAGTGTGCCCTCATCCCGATGCGGGAGGGGATCAATGCATGTAAAAATGACAATGCATCCCTGAATAATTCATTGACCGGGAAAACCGTTTTTTCTTCCTGACCTTCCCGGCTGAAAGTCAGAATACTCTGGACCAATGCCTTTCCCCTGTCGGTGGCGTTCTTTATCTGTTCTAAGTACGGAAAAACTTCGTTTTCTGGTGGTATTGATAATCCCAGCAATTCCCGGTGGATATTGATGATCTGCAGCACATTGCCAAAATCATGTGCAATCCCGCCTGCCAGGGTTCCGAGCGCCCTGAGCTTTTCCGTTTGAAACAGCTCTGTTTCCAGCCGCTCTTCATACGTGACATTTTGCTGCATGGCCACATAATGTTTGATTTTCCCTTCAGAAATGACCGGAGAGATAACCGTATTTAAAATGACCATGGACCCATCTTTTTTTCTGTTGTGAAATTTACAGGTAAATACTTTCCCTGTTGTAATTTCCTGGTACAGATCCACATAAAACTTTTCTGAGTGGTACCCGCTGGAAAATATCCGTGGATTTTTGCCCATCAACTCTTTGCCCGAATAACCGGATTCCCGGATACAGGCAGGGTTGACGTACCGTATCGAGAAGGCATCGTTTGTAATGAAGATGGAATTGGCGCTGTGCTCCAGGGCCGTCTCGAACAACCGGATCTGGCCTAATTGTTCCCGGAGTTTCGCATTGGTTTCTTCCAGGTGCCGGGTCTGCTTCCTGACTTTTTTCTCCAGTTGATTCTGGTACTGATGGATCCGCCGCTCACTCTGGCAGAGATCAAGCGCGTTGACCAGAACGTTTGCCAGTGTGGTCAACAGCAGGATGGTGCTGTTGTCCCAGGTCCGATGATTCCTGACGGCGTCAAAACCAATAAATCCGATGACCTGGTTGTTGCGTTTGAGGGAAACAACGACAACCGACCGGATGGATTGCGCTTTAAGTATCTCTTTTTCCACTGCACCTTCCGGGGGGATTTGGTCAATGTCACCATAAGCGAGGACCCCTTTATCCATCAGGGTTTGGTGCCACCAGGCCATAATCGACAATGGTAGATTTTGTAAGTTTTTTTTCTCACGCGAGATACCCTTGGCAATCCATTCATGGGTATTGGAACAGGTTTCCCAGGAACTGTCGTACAGGAAGAGGTAAGCCCTGTCAACGCCCATGAGTTTCCCTGTTAGTTGTAATGCCCGGTTTATACTTGCATTAACTTTCGAATAAGGGAGGTTGATAAAGGAGCTGGAGATTTGGTTGATGGTATTTTCATACCGGATCCTGAATTCTAATTTTTCTTCATAAGCGACATTGGCCGAAATGTCGGTATGGGTACCTATGATCCTCAATGGATGGCCCTGAGCATCGACGGAGACCACTTTGCCCCTATCGAGGATCCATTTGTAGGTACCATCCTTGCACAATAACCGGTGCCGGTTTTCATAAAGGGTTGCCTTTCCCTTCAGGAAACGGTTTAAGTCGGCATGGCAGTGTTTCCGGTCGTCGGGATGGATCCGTTGGTCCCACTCCTCCAGCCGGTTGCCTATCTCTTCATCCAGGTACCCAAGCATGGTTTTTAACCGGTTTGAGTAAAAGACTTCATTGGTTTCCCTATTCCAGTCCCAGACACCCAGATCGGCCCCATCCAGGGCAAACTGCCATCGTAGTTCGCTGTCGCGCAATGCTTTGTTCATGGCTTCTTTCTCTGAGATATCCACGGCAACGGTCAACAGGATGTTCCGCGGTTTCTGGGGAACTACCGATGCATAGAACAACACTTTCCTTCGTTGGCCGTTAAAGTCGGTGATTTCCATTTCCAGTTCCCAGATACGTTTACCCGACTGGAGCGACCGAAGGACCATGTTCCGATTCATATCAGACATGATACCCAGCTCTGTCGAATTTTTTCCGATGATCTCTTCCCTTGTTTTTCCGAAAAACTGCAGGAAAGCGTGGTTGATTTCGAGGAATTCACCACTCTGGATATCGGATAGCGCCATCACATTCGGGTTTTCGTAAAACAGGGTGTAAAACTTGTCCTGTTGGGCTTTCAGCATCTCGTTTGCCTGATATTGCATGGTAAGGTCCTTGCTGACGCCAACAATCAAGGGTTCCCCGAGCAGTGAAAGGAGGGTTACCCGGGTCTCCACCGGGACATGGTTTCCCATTTTGTCCACAAGCGGTATCGGGCACATGGTCCGTTTTCCCTCCAGCATGGCCATGATGATGCGGTTCGCCTCTTCACGCTGCCCTTCCGGATGAAAATCCAGGACGCTCATGGATGACGCCTCTTCCTTTGAATATCCCAACCTTTCATATACAGCGCGATTGCAATAAAGGGTCCGTTGGTCCCCTCCTACCACAAAAACGAAATCATCCACAAGGTCGAAGGAGGGGCTGATAAAAGATTGAAGGAACGTTTGAATATCCATGTTCATTGGTTTAATCTGTTGATGGCATTGATCCTATTCCGGTCAGTTATGTAACGTTGTTTGGTGGTTTGTTTTCAATAACCCGATCTGAACAATAATATTCATCGGTTGTTGCATGAGGGCAGGTTGTTCATTGTATTTTAATAAATGATAGGGCAATGGATAGTCAAATGTCATGCCATAGTTATAAACATCACGAAAACAAATACTTGTGATTTATGAAATGGTAAATAACAATCCGAAACCGGATTTATTTATTTAATAACGGATTTGATTTTGGCTTCCAGGCAATACGGTGTTTTTCTACTTTTCTATCGAGGGATTGTGGGGTAATTCCCAGCAACCTGGCAACCTCCTTCCGGGAGGGACCTGCCTGGGCAATGGCTTGTTCGATGGCTGTTTTTTCAATATTTTCTAAGTTGAAGCCTGTAGAGGGCCCGGATACCGGAAAAAGGGTCGTTTTAATATCTGGTTGCGGAATGTGACATGGCCTGATGAGCTCCCCATCAGCGAGTATTACTGCCCGTTCGGCCACATTCTTGAGTTCCCTGACATTTCCAGGGAAAGGATAGTTTTTCAACAATGAGCAGACTACAGGATCGACCTTAAGGGGGCTTTTTTTATACCGTTGCGAGAATTGTTCAATAAAAAAAGTAAACAGTACCGGAATATCCGCTGCCCGGTCGCGCAGCGGCGGTACCACGATGGCAAACTGGTTCAACCGGTAATACAGGTCTTCCCTGAGTTTTTTCTCTTCAATAAGTTTTTTCAAAGGCCGGTTGCTGGCACAAATAATCCTGATGTCGCAAGAGATGGGTTCGGCATGTCCTACCTGATGGTATTTTTTCGTTTCGAGCAATCGGAGGAGTTTACTTTGCTGGCTCAGGGGCATTTCCCCTATCTCGTCCAGAAAAAGGGTTCCATGCTGGGCATACTGTACATACCCGGGCCGGGTCTCCGTGGCATCGGTAAAGCTTCCTTTGGTATGGCCAAAGAACTCGGTTTCGAACAATGTTTCCGGCACGGAAGAACAGTTCACGGCCACAAAGTGATTGTCTTTCCGTTGGCTTAACCGATGTATGCCGTGGGCAACCAACTCTTTCCCGACGCCACTTTCCCCTTCAATGACCACCGATGTTTCCGGAAAGCCGGCGATTTTCTGCATCATTTCCCTTATATGAGAAATCTCCGGACTATCGCCAAGCAGGGAAGAACCCTCATTTTTTTGAATTTTCTTTTGCAGAAAAAGTAATTCTTCCTGTGTTTTATGAAGGGTTTTCTGTGCTTCGATGAATTTGGACGACTTTTCGATGGCATTGGCCAGGGTCATCAATTCAAAGGGCTTCTGAAAAAAGTCCAGCACGCCCATCTTGTAACATTGGATCACATCCTGGACATTTGCATGCCCGGAGATGGCAATGATTTCCAGGTCCGGTTGCTTTTTCCCAATCCTGGAGATAAAGGCAAGCCCGTCCATTTCGGGCATCCTAAGGTCAATCACCAGAATATCAAAGTGTTGTTTTTGCATGATATTCCAGCCCTGAAGCGGAGATGTTGAAGTAACTATCTGAAAGTCAGAGCGGAGCTCAAAATACCGCTTCATGCCGATGACCAGCGGAACTTCATCATCGATAATCATGATGCGGATTTTGTTCATACGATCGGACGGACCTTGATTATTAGTTCATTCCGCCCCTGCAAAGGTACAATTTAAATCGAAGATCCTTTCGTTACATTTGAACGATGGGCTACCCATGAATTGATAAAGCTACCCACCGGATGCTTCTGCCACAAAATCCCTGAAAAAAGCAGGGGTTACTCCAATGGCAGATTTGAAACAAGCGTAAAAGGAAGATTTTGTCCCAAACCCCGACATCCGGCCCACTTCCTCAACAGAATAAAGCCCGCCTTTAGTGCCGGTCAGTATTCTTCTTGCTTCCGCAACCCGGTATTCGTTTAAAAAGTGATGAAAATTTTTTCCGGTGACCGTATTGATGATATTTGAAAGGTATGTACGATTGGAGCTCAGTTTTTTACAAAGATCCTCGAGCGACAGGTCAGGGTTAAGGTAAGGTTTTTCCTTTTCCATATAGGCAAACAGCCGGTCCAGCAGTTCCCTGGCTGAATCTTCCATCGTATTGAAGGTTTCCGGGTCCAAAGTGTTCATGGGGCCAAGGCCTTTTTCAGGATGGGTCTCTTTTCTGACTGCGGCTATGTTTTGCTGGACAATGATCTTGTACGCCTGTGACTTTTTCCGGTATAGCCAGTATGTAACAGCTCCTAAAACGAACAGGATCAGAATGATGACAATTAGACCCAACAACTGGGTGGTCCTGGACTTCAGAAGGAGTTGTTGATAGCTTACCTCTTTTTTCAACAGCAGGTTTTCCTGTTCCTGTTTTTCAGTTTCGTACTTTACCAGCATTTCCGCCGTAATTTCATCTTTCTCCCTTTTCCGGATGGTGTCGGAAATTGCGGTGTATTCTGTAAACAAACGTATGAATTCCATTTCGTCCCGTTCCTTAAGGTTTGTCTTAAGCAACGCCCTTGTGGCATCCAAAACGATATCGTTCTGTTTCTCCTGGCGGGCAAAACCGATGCTTCTCCTGAAACGTTCCTTTGCCAGGCTGAAATTTCCGGATCGCCGTAAAAGCTCGCCGGTCTCGTAATTCAGACTGGCAATCCAATATCCTGCCTGTATCTTTTCAGCCATTTGTTCAGCTTCTGAAAAATATTCCATGGCCTGGGCATTATGGCCGGGAAGCTCCCTGCAGGAACGTCCAAGCCCGTCGAGGGCCACCATGCATCCATACGTATCGGCCAGATTGCGCCGGATTTCCAGGGCCCGGGTGAAATAGAAAATGGCTGAATCGTACCGTACTTCTGTGAGAAAAAACTCGCCCAGGTTGATATAGTCCTTTGCGATCCCATTTTGGTATTGTAATCCTTTATTAATAGACAGGGAGTGATGAAAGTAATCTAAGGCCCTTTTCCGGTTGCCCCAGTTTTCATAGATAATCCCGAGATTCGACAGCGTGACGGCAATCCCGACACTGTCGCGGGATTCTTCTTTCAATTTCAACGATTTCGAGAAATATACCACTGCCATCGGGAGGTTGGATACTTTCTGGTAAGCGGATGCGAGGTTGTTGTATATATACGGCAGGTCTTTCAGTTCCCCCTTATGCGCAATGGATAAAATTTCGGCCTTGTGGTTGTAAAACAGGCAGCTATCGTATTTTCCAAGGTTGAAAAAAACGTTTGCCTTCAGTCCCAGCAGTTTGATCAGGTAAGCAGGCTGGTTGATCCGTTTCGCGATGGAAATGGCCTGTCCGATATACTGCCGGGCTGTGTCATAAGAAGCAGTCATCCGGTAAAGCTCGGCCACATGGCCCATTGCGTACATCCTCAGTTCTTCCGGGTTTTCAGGGGCAAGGATGCCTGACAAGGTTTTGATGGCCGGGCGTATCAGTCCCATTCTGATACTGGCGGTTCCGAACCCCGACATGACCGAGACTACCACATTATATCTTTTTTTATCTTCCTGACTTTCCCAATTCAATTGGTTTACAAGGTTTAACGCAGAATCGTAACAAGTAAGCGCTTGTTTAAAATGAAGCTGTTTAAACTCCAGATAACCGGCCAAATAATATGCCCTAAACCGTTCTTCTGTCATATCGGGCTTTCGGGTTACCGGCAGGATCCCTGCAATGATCTGTTGTGCCTCGGTTACCTTATTTTGCCTGATGCAGGCTGATGCCAGTAAAAGCGATGCCTGGCAGAGGTGTAGCGTATCCTGGGCTTTCATGGAAAGCGTTATGGCTTCGGTGGCATAAAGGGCACTTTTTACCGCATTGCTGTCGGCGAAAGAACGCGAAACCATAATGGCGTTTTCAATTTTCGTACGAACCAGGTCCTGCCGGGTTTGCCTGGAACAATTATCGCAGCCATGCAGGGCCAGTATTACCAGAAAAAGGAACCAGAGAGGCATCACACAGTATTTCATATTTTTTTCCTTTGGTAAACCGATGTTTTAAAATAATGGCTTTGTTAATCAACCGCTGCCTGGACACAACGGAACCCGACGGTGGCGTTGCGGTTTAACCCGGGGGAAATAAGCAACAGCATTTCGGGATGGTCGGCTGGCAATGGTCCCCCGGCGACATACCAAACACTCTGCGTAGGATGAAAATAACTCCCGCCCCGGATCAGGGTGAAACAATAGGCTCCGTTATCGTAAATGTCGTTGGTCAGTTGCCATACATTACCAATCAAATCTTCGGCCCCAAAAGGGCTTGCCCCTTCCGGAAACCGGGAAACTGCCGTAGGGTGGCCGAGGTTATAATTACATTTTGTCGAATCGGGCCGGTTTCCCCATGGGAATTTCCTCATATCATTCCCCTGGGCGGAATACTGCCACTCCTGTGCGGTAGGCAACCGTTTCCCTTTCCATTTTGCATAGGCCCGGGCATCCTCAGGGCCAACATAAACTACCGGATAGTCCTCCATGCCGACCGGGGGCACCTGGTTTACCCAGTGTTTCAGGAAATTGGTGGTATCATTTGGCCGATATCCGGTTTTTTGAATAAATTCATAATACTCTTTATTGGTCACAGGAAACCGGTCCATATAAAATGCTGGCATCAACATGTCAACGGTATCGCTGAAATCGGGAAAAGGAATAAAAGGATCCGGAGTCCCGGGATTTCGGAGGGTGTAAAATTTAAACATCCCTGAAGGAATTTCAACCATTCCGGCCGGTGGCATAACGGTACTATCCGTGGCATCAAGCCGTGAAATCAACCGGGGGATAAGATGTTCGGGAGTAAAAACGGCCTCATCGGTCAATTCGTTTTTGTCAAAGAGTTGTACCACAATTTTTTGCATGGTTGCCGGAAAACTGTCCCGGTAAGAAATGGTATTTTCCGTGACCGGATAGATATAGGATTTTGATTTATAGGAAGGGTTTTCGCCGGTGACCACGATTTTATCGCCGGACGAGGCTGAAAAGGTCAGCTTGGTTTCGGTAGCATTCAAGGTTAGTTTACGGTCAAAGACGGCAACACATCCCACGCTCCCTTCTTTCCGTGTGTTCAGCCATGCACGGTCGAACGGGTCTATCTGTATGGAAACCAAGGTTTTTCCATCCTTTTTTATGACTTTCGCTTCCTGATGGTTCCATAAATCAACAGCATGCAGATCGGCACTGTCAGCCTGCTGCAACAGAGGGGGCAAATCGTCCAGCTCAAAAAGCGGCCCATCGTGCCCATCGGGGTTCAGGCTGAGAATGGTATAGAGTTGTTTGATCCCGGTTCCCCAACGATTAACATACACCGAATCGGTCAAGGTATTAACCAGTGGAAAGAAGTTATCATTGTGAAAAACAGAAGTGTTCTCACGTAGGATTTTCGTAGTGAGCCCGAGATAGGAAAAATCTTCGGGAACCCAATCGGGCCGTCCCGGGCGCATGGTATTGATTTCTACTCCATACCCATTAAAAAAGGCCATTGCCACTTCCCGGTGAATGCGGTCATCGGCAAGCTGAAGCACGCGGAAAATGGCAAAATCGGGTTTGATCAGTTTGTTCAGGTTTAATGGAGGAGGGAGTTCAAGCGCATCATGGACCCGGCCGCTGACGATGCCCGGCATATCCCTGGGAATGGCCATCCCTTCGCTGTACATGATGATTCCGGGCCGCACCTTATCGGCAGATTCCTGAAGTTCTTTGCTGGAAGCGCCCCGGGTGTCGAGGACAACCCCATCGGCAGTTGTGGCCCTAAGAAGGTTTTCCATGCCCGAAAGCTGGTCTTCGCCACGGGTACCTTCATCCCAGGGATTGAAGGAGATAAAAAACTTCTTATTCCGTTGATGGCAAAAGTCCACCTCTTTTTTCAGTTCGTCCAACCCACCCGGAAGATCGCGGTACATATCCCATTGATTCCGCTGGTCGAGGCCCAGCCGCGGCCAGGTTGGCCATAGGGTAAAAATGTCATATCCACCGGTCAACGAATCGTATTCGAATAGGTTTTGATAAAAAGTATGTTTGTTTTGTTGGTAGTCATAATACTTTTTATCCCAGGCAAATTGGAGCAACATGATATACGTATTTCGCACCCAGGATAAATCGCGCCGATGAAAAAGAGTATCGTTAAACTGGTCAAGATCATAGAGCCAGCGGTCCTGGAACATCATTTTTAACCCCTCGTGCCAGTCGCCCGAATGGATGTCGAACCAAAGTGCATATCCGGCCCATCCTCCCGGTTTCAGTGTCACGGCCCATCGGTCAACCGTTGTTGTTTCCCGGTTTCTTTCGCCCCGGCGTGCAAGTCCTGTCATGGAGAGATGGCTGCTGAGCTGTAAATCGGCAAACCCCAGGTGCCAGGCATTGTCGGGCAGGATCACCCCTACCGGCCCAAACCCGTTTCGGTACAAACGCGAGCGGCATAAATAGTGGGGCCACGCTTTTCCGCCACCGGCGGTAATATAAACTTTATCGCCCCCCTCCCCCAGCGGGACTAAGTTTTCAACAGCATGGGAAATGGTGTCGTGGTTGATAAAATGGATCGTAAATTTTAACCCCGGGCTAAAACCTTTGATGGGGACCAACCATCCATGCAGGGCATTGACAAGGGTAAAAAAAAGGGTATCGTTTTCAACCGGTAGCGACAATCGTGGATACATCACCATTTGGTCAACCAGTACCGAAAACAAAGAGGCACCACCGGGGATACTGATTTCCCCATCACCAGAGACAGCGATCCCCCGAATGGTAACCAGTGAATCGTGGCCAAAACGAATCGATTGCAATTGTGCCCGGGAAGAAAAAGCGAAGAAAATCAGAAATATTCCGGAAAAGATGGGGAAAAGTTTATTCATGAGATTTTACAGTTTCATATAAAAAAGGTCGCGCTGTAAAAAGGCATGTTCATGTTCGAGGAGCCATTTTTTGCGCCATAGCCCTCCGGCATATCCCACGAGTTTGCCATCGTGACCCACCACCCGGTGACAGGGAATGATGATGGATATCGGGTTTCGTCCATTGGCCCCGCCAACGGCACGAAAAGCATTGTCGTTTCCGGTCCTCCGTGCCAGTTCATGATAAGAAATAGCTGAACCATACGGGATTTTTTGAACTTCCTTCCATACCCGCATCTGAAAATCTGTCCCTTGCAGGTCCAACTCAAGGTCGAAGGTTTTTCGCAACCCCGAAAAATAGGCTTCCAATTGCCCAACACACAATTTAAGGTCGGAAGGCACACGTTGTGTCCGAACCCTGAAATTCAAAAAAAACAGACTTCGGATGCCTTTACCAGAACCGGTAATTTCCAGATAACCGACCGGGGTTTTTAAAAAGGCCCGTTGGATGCGGTCCATATCATCATTTTTTGGAATGACGTGTCATAAAAGCAAATAGCAACATAATGATACCAAAAAGCAGCATTCCCAATCCCGACCAAAGATTGATATTTATCCCGAGAGAACGGCTGTACAGCGCTGCATCCGTATGGGTAATTAATCCATAAACCGTTAACAGAACCCCCAGGAGGGTAAACATTAAACCAATCGGAAATTTTATATCGATGCCCATGGTTATTAATATATTAATTGATTGAATGTGATTATTTACCAGAATAAAATCGTTAAGACGATGGCGATTGACAAGACAAGGGCAGCAAGTGTTGAAGAGCGAAAATACCAGGGCACCTGTCCTTCTTTAAATTTTGGGGTCAGCGAATAAACGAGCCCTTTTAAGTCGCCATCGGTTTTTAATTGTTTTGTGACCAATGAGATAACAACAGTAACAAGGGTAGCTGTTGACCATGCAAAGATGGCAGTCCAGAAATTCTGTGCCATTTCAACCGGATAGGTATATACGTTGGCAATCCATCCGCCCTTCACTAAGGTGGCAGCCCCTTCGGGAACAGTAAGCCCATGGTGGAGCAGGGCGATAAAGAAACCAGCCAGCAAACCGGTGAATGCGGCATGGCCGGTGGTCCTTTTCCAGAACATCCCTAAAAAGATAACGGCAAACAAAGGGGCATTGATCATGGAAAAGATGGTTTGAAGAAAATCCATGATATTTCCGAAAAGACTGGCCAGATAGGCTGCGGCGATACTGACAAGGACTCCGAAGATGGTGGCCATGCGGCCCACAAAAAGATAGTGTTTGTCGTCGGTTTCTTTGTTTCCGGTCACCGGACGGATATAGCTTTGATAGATGTCATACGTCCACACGGTATTAAAAGCTGAAACATTTCCGGCCATTCCCGACATAAACGAGGCCAACAACGCAGTAATTCCCAAACCCAATACCCCGGCAGGCAGGTATTGCTTCAACAGGGCGATGATGGTATAATCGTAATTGTAATGGCCGGGGGATATTTCGGGAAGGGAAAAACCGGATCCCTCTTTGTTAAGCAAGACAAGGGCTGCAATTCCCGGAACGATGATCAGAAAAGGGATAAACATTTTCGGGATGGCGCCGATCAGCGGGGTGTTTCTTGCCGCCGTTGGTGATTTTGCCGACATGGCCCGTTGTACAATCAGAAAGTTGGTACACCAATAACCGAAAGAGAGCACAAACCCCAATCCGGCAAAAATACCATACCATTCAACGCCTAAAGGATTGGTTTTAGCCGATCCGGTATATTTCCAGGTAGTGGTCCAGGTATCGGGGGCAAATCCCTTTTCGGTAACTATGGGGGCTAGTTGTTCTTTCATCCCCGACCATCCGCCCAGATCCTGAAGGCTGAGAATGACAATCGGCAACAAACCAATGACAATGATAAAAAACTGAAGCACTTCGTTGTAGATAGCAGAAGATAAACCGCCCAGGTAGGTATAGCCAAGGACAATAGCGGCTGATAAGACGAGGCTCAGATGGAAGTTCCACCCAAGAACCTTTTCCATCAGAATGGCCAATGCATACATTGAAATCCCGGAAGCAAGAATGGTCATCACGGCAAAAAGGATGGCGTTCAGCCCACGGGTTTTTTCATCAAAACGCAATTTCAGGTATTCCGGGACCGAGCGCGCTTTGGAACCATAATAAAAAGGCATCATAAAAAGCGCCAGGAATACCATGGCAGGAATGGCGCCGACCCAATAAAAATGGGTTGTAAGCATTCCATATTTTGCGCCCGACCCTGTCATCCCCATCACTTCGAGGGCTCCCAGGTTGGTCGATATAAACGCCAATCCCGCTACCCAGGCCGGCATGGCACGTCCTGCCTCCAGAAAGGCGTTTGCAGTTTTCATATACCGTTTTAAAGCCCAGCCAATACCAAGCACAAAAACGAAATAGATGATCATGATCAGATAGTCGATCCAACTCAGAATAAATCCGGACTCCATTATGATTTTCTTTTTGGGGTGTTAATTATTGACAAATATAATGGGATATTTGAAATGTTGATATAAATAGAAAAATATTGATCGGAATCAGGTTTGCCATCCATGTTGCTTCCATGCCAATGATTTGCTATTTTTGAAAGGTGCAGTGTATGCCCACAGAAAAAAATGCCCTAAAGTTGGATTTCGACCTGGTTCTCTTCCCGGTCCAACAACAGTATAAACCGGTCCATTGGAATGACTGCCCCTCCCTTCCGGTATTTGTTGTCCTGAATGGTAAACCCGACGGCTTTACCGTTGATAACAATATTTTTTGGACTGTAATTGCCCTCTTTTACCGTATAAAGAAAATGGACATGGCGATCCCTGATATCCATAAAAACCGACAAGCCGTCCAACGCTTGCGTCAATACCGGATCGATAATCATAGTATCAAACTCATTCCGCAACCCAAACAGTCGTGAGATAAGTATCCCAATATAAATTCCCGGCCCGCTGGAATAGACCCGCCACCCTCCTTTCAGTCCGGTTTTTCCGGTTTTTATCTCATCGTACCGTTCATCGGCTTCATACCTGTTTTTAAAAACAACATCCGAACTGCTGTAGTAACAATTTGACTGGCGGATATCGCCACAGGCGACGACATCGCGGTAAGCAATCGGAACTGCCTGCCGCAGGGCTTTTAAAAATGCATCGGCCCTGCCCGTCATGGCTTGTGATTCGGCATAACGGATGTGTTCATGCACATACATGAGGCCAATTTCACGGCCAAAAAAGGTACTGCTTTCCGCCCGTTGAAAGATGGTTTGAATCCCTCCTTTGTAACGGATCGGTCGGTCCATCAAGCGGGCACCATCAGGGCCTTTCAGATATTGTTCTATGAGATCCTGGTGGGACAGTGCCTGATCCCTGTCGAAAAGTTCACTGATAATGCCCCGTTCCATAGGCAGAATACTGTACCGGATATGGGTTATGTCATCGCCCGGGTGAAGCAACAGGCTTAGTTTCCCTTCATCCCCAACCAGGCCATATCCGGCAACAACCCCATCCCGAATAAGATATTTGTTGAAATCGGCTTTGATTTGGGAACAAATTTTTTGAAGTTTTTTTGCCTTTGATTTCTGGCCTGTCAAAAAATAGACTTCCGAAAGCTGATTAAAGGCCTGATAATTCATTTCCACCGTCCAGCTCGAAATCATCCGCTGCGCCAACTCTTTACTCACAGGTTGAAGGGAATCGTTCCAGTCGCCGCCCCCGAAAGGAACCAACGCCGTACCAGGGATAAAGGAACCGACGATCATTTCAATTAACCGGTCGATATGCTCACTAAGCGGTGTTTTTTCAGCAAATTCAACCCCTTTTTCATGATGGTAAGGCAATACTTCGTTCAGGATTTTCAAATCGCCGGTGGCTTTGATATAGTTTGCCAGGGCAATGATACACCAGTAATAGACGTCACCGTGACAGTCGCCCGCCCGGATGTTGAAATAGCTATCGAACATCCACCACTGAGGCCAATCGCCCTGGATGTTTTGGTTTGAAAAAATAATCCGGAGGACCTGGCCGGCTTCTGCATATTTCTCCATAGCCAAAAGCAGGTCAAACGGCCCCTGGGCGATATCGCGCGTGCCCCAGGCTGCCCCGCTGAACTGCTCCAACCCATAAGGGGTTAAAAAATGGGTCAGGGCATTCATTCCATACCATGGCAGGATTTCCTGAATGGCCGTAATATCCGGATGATCGCCATGAAATGCCAGGTTCAGGCTCAAACCCTTCCACAACGCCTGGCCGGCTTCACAATCCAAAGCCCATCGTTCGTCGGGATTGTCAATTGCAACGGATGTGGCCCTGGTACAAACTTCGCCGATAAAACTCAGGCAGAAGGCATTCGTTGACTGCACATCGAAGACGAAAAGCCCGCTACCGCCTTTTTTTTGTTTCCCCGAAAGAATTTCATCGCCACCGGCAACAGATTGGGCATTCGGGCTGTTTACCCTAATCCGGAATTGTGCCTGTGGAAATTTTCCCGCAATCATACTGCCCGAGCCAGGCCTGGCAATAAATTCATCCGGCCTGCTTCCCGGAACAACCGTCCATCCGTTAAGAAGATCAAAATCATGGGTGACCAACAGGTTAATCCGGTCTCCGCCGATGACCTTAAAATCCATATTTACCTGAGGACCGGCCACGGATGTCCAGGTTCGCACCTGGAAGCAACGATTTCCCGACTTATAAATCCAGCGGCAATGGTTCAATCCGATTTCAAAAGCAGAGGGGACCCCAAGCAAATAAAACCGGCCTTCAATTTCAACCATGATCCGTTGTCCGGCATGAGGTTCAAGATTAAACGGGCTGGTGGCAATGGAAAGTAAAACATTAAAATTGGTGTTCCCTTGTGAAAGATGTGAATTAAAGATACCAAAGGCAAAAGCCGTGGTTGACATTATATTTTCGTCGGGGGCAAAGCCGGTCTTTGCCTGCATGATGTGGGCATGTGGACGATCGACAAGAATTTCCTTGGCCCGCAACACAACATGGTCATTCTTTTTGCAGAAAAATGACAACAACTTTCCATTTTCCTCCTCCCGGTGCCGCCGTTCGGTACCGAAAAAGCGGTCAAGTTCTTCATCGGTCAGGTCATCGACAGGTAAAAACGGAGCCCTGTTGAAAAGGTTTTTATCCGGAGTAGTCAACGATTGCATCCCTGATGGCAAAGGGTTATCCTCAAATTCATCCATCAGGCTGGGTATCCGGTTCAGATCGGTTATTGATGTTGCCTCCGGATGGTCCGGTAAATAGGTTGCAACAAAACCAGTTTGATGCCGTTCACCGTTGGCAAGCGTAAACGGTTTTTCCTGTAAGGCAAGAACCGGTGATTCTCCGGCATATTCGCCACCCAAACCATCACAGGCCAACCCTTCCGGAATTCCGGTTTCCCTGTATGTTTTACCATAAAACTGCATTCCATCCACACTCGCAGATTTTGCAGCATGGGTGCAAGCCATCATCAACCATGGGTTTCCCACCGGTTCCTTCATGTTCTGACGGCAGCATACAACCACGCCCCGGTTTTTATCTTCCAAAACCCGTCGTTCAAGATATTGGGCCACATAATATTCATTGACCAATCCGTCGGAAATCGGCTTTAACCCCACATCCTGTACCCAAAGAACATCTAAGTCAACGGGATCTCCGGAATGGTTGACCGTGGTCACCAACCATTGCCAGGAGAGGCTTTTCTGTGAAAGCCGGAGCACACATTGATAATCCAGGCCGGCCCAATGGCCCTGTGTCGAAAAGACATTTTCTTTAATTACAAATTGACCCTGGCTTTCCGGCCCCAATAAAGGAATGAATTCAAAGGGGTTGGTTCTTTTTCTCAGCCATAGGTTGGCACCGGATCGCGAATAGATGGTTGATGCTTTGAGGCTGATCCGGACCGGGGCCACTTCAATGCACTTCAGGGAACCGTTCTCAAGGAATTCAAAGGAGAGCCCCAGGGAATTTTTGATGTTCATGCCAAATGTCTTTAAAAATTATACTCAATCAACTTCGATTGCCATAACCATTTCCTTTTTATGGAAATGTTTGTAAGACACAACCATCCGTTTTGCGTCATGGATGATTGGGAGCTTATCCCCATCACAGGTTACCGATTGGATCCGGTAAACATGATCGCCCTCCAATACCATCTCCCCGGGCAGATCACGATCGCCGTAAAGGGTTAAAAGCAGTTTTCCTTTCTGTTTTTGAATGTCAAGGATATCGGAAGTGCTGTGCAAAATTTTAATTTTATCGTCGATTTCGTGGCATACCGGGGTCAACAAACCATACAAGGGTGGCCAGGAAATTTCGTTCCCAAAGTAAGGGAGAGAAACCGTTTCACCCCCAATGGGATGGGTATATGAAACAGTACCGGTTTGTTCTTCGTTGTAATAATTTCCAATGAAAAGCACGGCCGCCGCGTTATCCGTAAAACGTTCCCTTACAATAAGATACTCATTCCCGGACGAGGCTTGTCTGAGCCTTGCCCCCGACTTGTTCAGGATTGCTTCATAGACCGGTTTATGGCCTTCCGTATCGAACCCGATCCAGGTCCCGAGGTGGATTACCGATCCGTTCCCCAGTTTTTTTATGAAGCCACAGGCTGTTCCCCTGATGGTCCGGGCAATAATTTCACAATTTTCTAAGGATTCATCAGAATAGACAACCTGAGGGTTGGCACACTTGATATCTTTCAGGTCAAAGATATCAACCAAAGGCGAATCTGTGGTTTCTGTTCCTGAAGGGGCAATCGAAAGCGCATCGCGGAGAATGGTACAGGGCTGTTGCGACAGGTCCCTATCGGGCAGATAAGGGAAGATGACACATTGTCCGCCGGCACGGGCATAATCGACAAGAAGCTGCTGGTCGCTGCCATTCATCTCATCGGTTGCGAAAACCCAGATTTGTTTGTAACGGGCCATGGCACCGGCAGATGTTTTGCCCGGATCGACCATGTCGTAATCGATATTAAGTACCTGAAGGGCTTTCAGCAATCCATCGAAATAAGCGGGCCTGCGGATGGAGGAGGCTATGAATTGAAGGTCAACGGCCCCATCGACCGGACGTTCTAATTCGGTAGCATAGTACGGTGGATAAAAAAGGACAGCCACTTCGGCTTTCCTTTCTGCCTCAAGGATAATATTTTCTGATATTTTTATTATCTGGTTCATCCGTTTCACCAAAGGATAGGCATGGGTACGGGCGCCCTCCGGCGTAAGCGGGTTGAACCAGTAGAAAGTCCCGCCGGAATAACCTTTCCGTTCCGGGTTTCTCCCCTGTGAGAACATATAGTAGTTCCAGCCGGTCAATCCATTGGCGATGCTTGCTTTATAAAAAAGTTCCATCTCTCGCGGGTTTGTCACCACATGATATTCCCGTGACCCACACTGAAATTCAGCGGCAAACAAGGGTTTGTTCCCCTGCATGGCATGGGCAATATCATTGATTATCCGGTCATCGTGAAGATTGCGGTAGGATTGAAATTCAGGGATATGATCGACTCCAAAGAGGATGCCCTCCCGATCGCCGTAAAGATCTTCATACATGGTGATGTTTACCGGAAATTCATATCCGTTCCCATAAATCCAGCCGGGGAGGTTATGATAAAACGGAACTTTTACGCCGCGTTCCCTGGCCATACGGACAAGCAATCTCAGGTATTGTCCATAATAAGCCCTCCAAAAACAGTGCCATTCATAATCCCGGCCACGGTCGCCCCTTGATGCATAAGTCAAAGCGCCGTCGGGAGGAAGCTGGACCTGTTCAAAACCAAAATAACCGGTGCCCCACAAACGGTTGACTTCCTCAATGTTTGAAAATTTCCGGGTCAGATAGACAATAAACCGTTCTCTTACAGCATTACCATAATCGGCCTGGTGTGCAAGCCATGAAAACACGCCGATTTCGTTGCAAACCTGCATCATGATGACCGGTCCCCCTGCCGATATTTCCTGTTCGCTAATGATGGGCATGACCCGGTCATACCAAAGTGCGACCTTTTCTAAAAATACGGGGTTAAACAAGCTGACGCCGTCGCTTTTCACCATGTTCCCCTGGCTATCGCGCATTTTGATTTCATCCCGGTACCGATCCAAAAACCAATCGGGCAATCCGGCGCCCCGCCATTCTGCCAAAATAAAAGGCCCCGGTTTCAGAATGCAGGTTAATCCGTGTGCCTGACATTTTTCTATCCAACCTTTCAGGTCGCGTTCCGGACAGGATAAACCTTCAAAGTCAAAAAACGACTCTTCCGGTTCGTGCCAATCCCAGGGAACATAGGTACTCACCGTTGTTAAACCAGCGTCCCTGGCTGCGTCCAAATGTGTGTCCCACAATTCGCGCTTTATCCTGAAATAATGAATTTCGCCCGAAAGGAGGAAGTTCTTTTTCCCGTTAAGATAAAAGTGATTTTCTTTAATGCTGAATGTCATGGGTCGTTATTGGTTTTCAACTGGTTAATTGGCTCCGGAAACGTTTCTCTGCCTGAGAAGTTCTTTGATTTCATGGCTTCGTTTTTCGGTCAGTGAGTAACGGAGGACAAAGAAGATGGAAAAGATGCTTAAAAGCAAGGGCAGGCCAATTTCAACCACGCGCATCATCAGGAGCGTGTAGGGCGTCTGTTGGGTAAGGGGGGCTATGCTGCTTTCAATCGAACCAAGTTCTTTATCAAGATAAACCGGCGATGAAGATGTGTTCAGATTTGCAAGGCGGCCATCGATTTCCGTGATGTCCCGGATGAGTATTTGGTAATGGCTTTTGCTGTTTTCGGTATCTTTTGATTTGGCTTCCAATCTCGACTTTAGTTCAAAAGAGTGGATTTTTGCTTTTTCCAGTTTTACCTGAAGTGTTAGTGGGATAGCCTCCATCACCATGGCATGCAGTACCGAATCTTGTTTTTGTGGCCTCCAGGACTCAATTCGTGATCCAAGATTTTCAAGCGAACGTGCCGTAGCCTTCATGGAAACCAAAGCCTCTGACAGCATGTTTTTCCTTGTGGAGGCATAATCGGGCAACGTTTGATACGATGCGTCAGGCTCTTTTACCGATTCTTTTTCCAGATAAACGATAAATTCATTGGTTTCTTTCAGCGCTTCGGCTGTCTGGGCTTTGGTATTCTTAAGCCACTCTATATTTGTATCGGCAAATCCGGAATAGGGTTTCCAGAATTGGGCCTTACTGCGCATTTCCCTGACACTGCCTTGAATTTTATCGACTTTGGTCACCTGGGTTTCATCAAACATGGTAAATACGATAAGGGCGCCGGCAACGAAACTGGCCAGGGCGGTCCCCATTTTAATGAACCACCAGAATACCGAATAGTAACTTCCTTCGGAACGATGTCCTGTTTTAAGTTCGTCTTCATCGCAAATATCGCCAACCATGGAAGAGCCCAGGGTAAAGAAGAAGAGCATACCGGCCGAAAGCAAGACAGTAGGGATAATAATCAGATAGGGATATTCGGGGTTGTAACAGACGATCTTTGAAAGTTGTGCCAGGCACATGAGCAAAATGGAGATGATCAGGGTATTTCTTTTCCCTAATTTCGGGCTTATCCAGTTGAGCGGGAATACGGCAAGCAGCCCGGTAATGGCCCAGATGGTGCCATTGATCCCCAACAGGTAGGCCCCTGCCACCTTATCGCCCCCGAAAATATAAAAGATGGGGATGTAAGACCCGAGCAAATTAACAAAATTAAATCCCATGGCCAGGGTGAAGATGGTCAGGGTCAGCATGATAAAGTTGCGGTTGGTGGTAGTGTGCTTCATGTCCTGCCAGAAGGGGGTTTTTTCCTGTTTTTCAACTTTTTTAAACCCCGGTTCCTTCAATTTAAAAAACCACCAGAAAGAGAGCGGTATAAGGATGGCCGCGATCATCAACGAAACATAGCGCATGCCATCGGCTTCATTTCCACCCGGGCCTTTAAAAATTTCCATGCTGGCAAGGGCAAAAAGCCAGGGCGTGCTCATGGCAAAAAGATTTCCGACAAAACTTTTTGCGCTGAACAGCCGCGTCCGTTCATGATAATCGGTGGTCATCTCCATTCCAAGGGCGCCATGAGGAATTTCGAAAATATTGACTGCGGTAAAGAAGAGCAAAAGGGTAAAAAGGATATAAGCCAATTGAAACCACTGGAATCCCGAATCAGACGGGAACCAGGCACGCACCAAATCCCCTTTGGGGATCCACCACATCACAACAAAAAACAGGGCAACGGCAATTCCGCCCAACAGCAGGTAAGGGCGGCGTCGGCCCCACCGGGTACGCGTATTGTCAGAAATGTGGCCAATCACAGGGTCCGACAGCGCATCCCATAAACGGGGAACAATTAAAATCGCCCCCAGCCAAAAGGCGCTCAGCCCCAAACTGATATTGCCCATCAATCCGACCAGGATCCCGGCCACGTTGAAAAGCGCTATGGGAATTATCCCCCCGGCGCCGTAAGCAGCCAATTGTGAAAAGTGAATCCGGTCTTCCGGTTTTGTAGCGTGGTTTGAGCTTATTACTTGTTCTTTCATTTGGTTTTATGGTTATTCAATTCAACTTTTTGTTTTCTTTTTTTGGTGGCAGAAAATTTTCCCCGGTTACCACATTTTTCCCTGTTTTGCTTTCTAATTCTTTGCGTGCATTTTTTGCTACTGCACCTCCTTTTTTACTTGCTTTGGCATTTTGTTGCACTCCTTTTGCTTGTTCTGTTTCGGCTATCTGCCTTGTTGAAAGTTCTGCAAGGGCGGTAAAAATCATTGCTTAAAGGGTTCGGCTTTGGGTGAGGGAATAGATTGAATTATACGCAATAAAGTTTCCGTATCGGCAACATCCGTTTCCCTCATCTTTCCATCAGGAGCTTCCATTTTCAACTGTCCCAATTTTTGGGACAGTTCACTTCCTTCTGATTGTAACTTTGATTTTAAGGCATTCCAATATTTTCGTGGTCGCGGACTATCTGTTAAAATTTCAATTACATCTATCACCGAAAAATACCATTGCTCTTTTTCAGAATCCCAATGTGTTCTTACTGTTTTGTTTTCAAATAATTTTATGTCGCTCATGGTGCTAAAAATAGTCAAAATATGACAGGGATTGTATTTAAGTGCTGTGGGTAAATTCTAATCTTTAATAATAAATCATTACCTCTGCAGGCACAGTATTCACCAATATTTCCTTTTCGCTGAAATCCGTTCTTTCAGCTCCGTTAACAGTCACCCTTACCGGAAGTTTCGATCCGTTGAAGTTCCTTATTTTTATCCCGTTAGCCGGAAGTTTTACATCCCCGGAAATCGAAAAGTTGTATTTGTTGTTGTCTTTTATTATTGCGTAAGAGATCTCACCATAATAGGTGGGCAAATTTTCGACCGACATGCCATCGGTCGCATCGATCCAATCCTGATAAAGGGCCGAAGCCAAAACAAGGGATTGATCGTATTCATTTTCATAAACAAACATGGACCTGACCGCGTTGATAAAATCGCTGCCAACCCAGGTGTGTGGCATATCGCCGATATAACGCGGGGTGCGGTAATCATTCCATACTACTTCGGCCCAATGGTACCAACCCTTTGGACGTTGGTCGTTTAAGAAGAAATCGATTAATTCATGTGCCTTGTCAGGTTGGTCCAACAGGATAAACGACCCGATCAAACGGTTTTCATAAGGAGTGTAATTGACCCAATCCAATGTGCCATCGCGCCGGTTCCTGAAAAATGTATGGTATTTATCGAAAGTGTTGTAAACCTGAGGTTTGGGAAGGTTATTCAATTCGTTGCAAGGGGTCAAAGCTATGGTGGTGGAGGTGGCATCAAAATCGCCCAGTTCCACACAGCCCGGTATATAATCGATATGGCGGGTCTTCATGGCCAGGTGCAATGAGTTGTAAAGATTGGTTTTGAACGTGTCGCGAATGTTTTGTATTCGTTCGTACGATTTTTGTTCACCCAGGATTTTTTGGATTTCCGCTGCATCTTTCAGCCCTTTCATGGTAAAAAAGTCGTCCCAGTAGGAATGCATGGGCTTGGCCGAATAACCTTCGTGGCTGATTGATTCGGTAACCAGGCCATAATAAGCCCGTATGCTGTCGTTCCCATTTTTAAAATGGTCTGTTGACCGCTCTGCCACCAGCATTTCGATATAATCGACCGCCTTGAGTACCGCATCGTTCTTTGAACTTAAAAATGCGGTATCATGCGTAAAATTGAAGTATTCGCGGATCAGATAAATCATCTCCCCGTGGCTGTCGTTTTCAGGAACCGGATCGGGGCCCCTGTGGTCGACGACACAAGGGACTTTGCCGTTTTCGTACTGATGGCCGGTGTACCAGTTGATGAAATCCCTTACTTCCGGCACAATACCGGATTTCAGGAGCGCCGAGGAAGTCAAAGCACCATCGCGGATCCAGCTTCGCTCATACGAACGGGACCCGGGTTGAATGCCGGCCTCATCCCTGTTGATAAGGATGTAGGCAAGATTCGATTTATAGGTGTTTACAATCCGGTTTGCCGATTCGGGAAGGTTAAACCGGATATGGCCCGTTTTTTCCTTCCAAAATTCTGCCGCATAGAGAGATTCAGCTCCGGCATTTTCCATTACTAGCTCTCCTGTGGCTTTACTTCCATAAAAAGGAACAATCATGTAAAATGCAGTATCCGCACCGGGAGAAAGTTGAAATGCGTATTTAATAATACCATTGGCCAATCCATCCGGATCGTGGGCAGCTTTTTTTGGGGGCATGGACCCGTTGCGGAGAAGGTCCACGATATCCCCTTCACTGCCAACCGCTGCGCCAAAATCGTCGTATTTCTTTTGCGAAAGCAATACCTTGTCATCAACAAAAACAACATTCCCCTCCCCTTCTTTGATATTGGCAATTTTTCCCACACCGCCGGTAAGGTTCAGAAACTGATAATAGGGATTGACCTGATAGGGACGGACCAGCAAATAAAATTCGAAGGTTTTTGGTTTGGTTGAAAGGTTTTTAAAGGAATAGCCGATGTTAAGCCTTGAATTTTTATTGGCCTCCCCATAAGCAGTAACTCCGGTTGCAAATTCGAGGCTGTCGCAGTTCCAGGTGACTGTGGGAATGAACACAAATTCGTTTTTGTCCTTCGGGCTGCCCAACGACTGGATGGCTTGAACATTGCTCCAGTTGTACAATGAACCACCGGTAAAAATCATGGGTTCGATGGAAAATTGTGCTTTATCAATTTCCACCATTCCATCTTCGTTGATCAGAGCCTCCTTGACATCGTTGTTTACCCCGGTAATCGTCCAGTATGATGCCTGTTCAAGAAAATACCCCGGATAATTTCCTTTCGCAGAATTTTTTGCAGTATATATCAAAAAATCATTCTTTGTAAGGGAATTGCCGATATTTAAAAATTTAATTTCTGAAATCGCAAATCCCTGATCAGAATTTGCCTTGATCAGGTTGATCCGGACATATCGCGCTGAGGTTTCAGGCAACCGGATAAAACTGACATCGCCCAAGTTTGATTCGATATCCTTTGCATTTTCCCATTTCTTGCCATCGTCCGAGAGGTAGATTTCAAAATGGGCCGCAAAATGATTTTTCAGCCAGTTGATTTGTAACCCGCCAAATTCCCTCTGGCATTTGAAATCGATCCATACCTGCTGGTTGGTTGGCCCGCTGCTTTGCCAATAGGTTAGAGCGGACGTATCGACCATATTTGCCGGAGGGTGATGGGCCGTTGATGTTGAAGTGGTTATCGTTGGTACAGGATAGGATTGTGATTCAGGCGGAAGCGGTTCAAACCGAAGGTCATCAATCCAAAGGGTCCCTTTTCCTCCCACAAACGAAGCGATGGTAAATTCAATCCGGTCGATCCGCTTCATATTCTGATCGGAGGTGGGTCCCCAGGCAAAACCGATGTGCCTTTTTTTAATCCTGATTTTTTTCCACTCCTTTGGAAAATCATAGTTTCGGTTGCTGACCCACCAAACGTTGTTTCCTGTGCTGTCGATAAATTTTATTTCAAAATTATTGGCAGGCGATTCGGCTTTGACATAAAACGTAAACTCATAATTCACGGGAAGGTCGATGGGGAAAAATTTCTGAATTCCGCCATACCCGGTCCCTTTGGTGAAATCGTAATCGAAACGGACCGCGTTGCCGGTCAACCCTTTTTCGATGGACAGGTTTACATTGACCCCATCGGATTTGATAAAATTCCAGCCATCGGTGGTTTCGAACCTATCCAGTGCAATTGTCTGGGAAAAAATGGCCGGGCTTGTTAAAAGCAACCATAACACGATGGTTGCCTTTCGTATTTTTGATCTCTTCATAGCGATGAAACCAGATTAATTTAAATATTGAAAGCCAAGCCGGTTCATCCCTTTCTGAATGACCGGGTCCTGCATCACCACATTCCATACGAAACCAGTCCTGAAATTTTCGATCATCATCAGCAGCGGGCCTTCATCAATGCCGATAAAATCGTTGTCAACCCATTTGGCTGTCGGGTTAAACGAATCATAATACCCATATTTGCCCCACAATGTTGACCCATATTTTTCATTCATTGATTGTATGGTTGGCAACACAATTTCAGGGGCAAAAGGCAGGGAGGAAAGCGGGCCATAAGGGGCCAGGGTCCCATCGTCGAAATAGTTTAAATCCGGGCCACTCGTACCTCTTCCGGCATATCCCAAAAATTTATATTTACCGAAGTTATATTTCTCCGTTGGCCCGTCACTGGCAGTGATGCCCCAGCAGAGAGAATCGTAGCCAACCCATTTTTTGGGGTTATCAATGGCATATTGACGTTGAACCAGGGTTGCGCGTCGGGAGTTTTCAAAGTAATCAATCCCTTTTTCTTTCATATAACCATCCCCGATGCCCCTAAAATCGATAAACGCATGTGAAAACTGATGGCCAAACAGGGGAGGAAAAGCCACATGTGACCATTCTTTGTAAGGCGTGTACCAGTTGTACGTTTTCAACCACGACTGATAACTTTTCTCAGCATTTTCCATTCCACTGCCTGCAGCCAGTATGTATAAAAAAAGTGCTTCGTTATATCCAAACCAGCCATAATCGAGCAATCCCTTTTCTGGGCTCCATGCCATGGAAATTGTGTGCGCATACTTGCTTGAATCCGGCAAAACCATGAAATTCCACTCAATCCTACCCAACAATTTGGCAGCCAGGGCCCGGATCTGATTTTCGGTTTCATTGTCGAGGGTGTAATAATTTCTGGCAAAAATAATCCCCATCATCAGGATTCCGGTATCGATGGAAGATAGTTCGCATTTCCATTCCCGGGTCCCCGAGTTCATCCGTAAAAAATGGTAATAAAACCCTTTGTACCCTGTAACGTTGGTATCGGCCCCCTGTGCGGAAAGGGTAAAAAAATTCAAAATGTTACGTGTAATTTTGGCGGCCTGTTCCCGGCTGATCCAATTTCTTTCTACCCCGATGGCGATAGCGGGGATCCCAAAACCCGTAGATGCGATGCTGGCCGGCGCCCATTTGGCAGCACGGTCTTTTACAATCCCCATTTCGGGATGATGTTCGTGCAAGAAAAAAAGAAATGTTTTTCGCTGTATGGTGTCGAGCATTTTCTCTTCGTCATCGGATAAGGAGTAGCTGATTTTTCCATTGGATTTAAAAACAGACTGTTGCGATTGAACGCATCCCAGGGTTAGGAAAAAAAACAACAATAAAAAAAGTTTGGTGAATTTCATTTTCTATTTTTTTATGGATGAGAGAAAAAAACTATTTCATACAGCAATAATCTATTTTGTCCATGTCACCTGTGAAGATTGAACATCCCGTGAATTCCCCCCGGCCATAATGACAAATTCACCGGGTTCCCAATCAAATTTTAAATCATAATTAAAAAATTTCAGATCTTCCGGCGTAATGGTAAAGGTGATGGTTTTGGTTTCGCCTGCTTTTAAGAACACTTTCCGGAACCCTTTGAGTTCTTTGACCGGCCGGGTTATGCTGCCTACAAGGTCGCGAATATAGAGCTGAACCACTTCGGCGCCATCGTATTTTCCGGAATTGGTGAGGTCGATGCTCGCTGTTAAGGCCTGGTCCCCGGTCAATTGTGTTTTGTCGAGAATGAGGTCGCCGTATGTAAAGCGGGTATAGCTAAGTCCAAAACCGAAAGGATAAAGCGGATCGTTGGTAACATCTAAGTAATTGGAACGGTATTTTTGGTACCATTCGCCTTCCGGAAGTGGCCTTCCGGTATTTTTATGGTTATAATAGAGCGGCACTTGTCCGATGTTTTGGGGAAAAGTAACCGGTAATTTCCCGGAAGGGTTGACCGTACCAAAAAGGACATCGGCGATGGCATTGCCCGACTGGGTGCCCCCAAACCAGACATTCAGGATGGCGGGAATATTTTGTTGTTCCCAGGCCAATGTCAGGGGACGTCCTGTAAAAAGCACCATTACAACGGGTTTACCAGTATTCAGGAGCGCTTTCAACAGTGCTTTTTGGTTTCCCGGCAGGGAGATATCCGACCGGCTTGAACTCTCGCCGCTCATCTCGGCAGCCTCCCCGACCACTGCAACAACCACATCGCATTTTTCAGCAACGGAAACGGCTTCCTGAATCATCTCTTCCTGCGAACGGCTGTAATCGCCTACGGAGGCCCCAAAATTTATCCATTTATCCAATTCCGGGTCTTCCACAAAATTGGCTCCCCGGGCGTAATGGATTTCAGCTTTTGAGCCCAATACATTGTTTAATCCCTGCAGTACAGAAACGGATTGACGGTGATCGGTAGCCACGGCCCACATCCCGGCCATGTTACCAGGACTGTCGGCCAGGGGTCCCACCAGCGCAATTTTACTTTCTGGTTTCAGGGGCAACAGCTGGTTTTCATTTTTCAGTAATACAAAAGTCTGGGCCGCAACCTGTCGGGCAGTATTGAAATGGTTGGCAGTGGCAACCTCAGTTTTTGCCCGGTTCAGGTCACAATATCGGTAAGGGTCGTCAAAAAGTCCAAGTTTGTACTTTGCTTCCAGTATCCTGCGACAGGCCTGATCGATCTGTTCCAGGGTCACTTGGCCCTCTTTCAACGATTTTTCAAGCGTCGTAAGAAACCCTTCGCCAACCATATCCATATCGGTACCAGCGCGTAAGGCCATGGCCGAAACGGCTTGTAAATCGCCCATGCCATGTTCAATCATTTCATTAATGGCAGTGAAATCCGTTACAACAAAACCGGTAAAGCCCCATTGGTCGCGAAGAACATCGGTCAACAGCCAATGGTTACCGGAGGCAGGGATCCCATCCACTTCGTTAAAGGAAGTCATAACGCTTCCAACCCCGGCTTTTACAGCGGCGAAGTAGGGAGGCAGGTATTCGTTGTACATGCGGATGCGGCTCATGTCGGTCGTGTTATAATCGCGTCCGCCCTCTGCAGCGCCATACATCGCATAATGTTTTACACATGCCATCAGGGTATTGTTTTTGGAAAGATCGTCGCCCTGATAGCCATGAACATAGGCCCTGGCGACCATCGAACCAAGATAGGCATCCTCGCCTGCCCCTTCTGCAATACGCCCCCAACGGGGATCGCGGGCGATATCGACCATGGGCGAAAAAGTCCAGCAAATACCATCTGCTGTGGCTTCTGTTGCCGCAATGCGTGCGGTTTGCCCGATCAAGTCCATGTCAAAACTACTGGCCAATGCCAGTGGGATGGGAAAGGTAGTCTGGTACCCATGAATGACGTCCATGCCAAAAATCAGAGGGATTCTGAGCCGGCTCTCGTCAACAGCAACTTTTTGAATATCCCGGATCTTTGCAACCGATTTAACATTTAACAATCCACCGACCAAACCCTCCTTGATCTTTTTCCCGATATCCGAATTGGTAGTCTGGCCGGTAGTAATATCCCCCGAACCCGGCAGGTTTAATTGTCCGATTTTTTCCTGGAGGGTCATTTTAGCCATCAGGCCGTCAATAAACGCATCCATTTTGAGATCGACCGGCACGTCGTTTTTTTGTGCACTGGCAGCCAGGAGGTTCATTAACAGAAAAGCAGTCAGATAAAAAAATGCAGCTCTCATGTTTTGATAAATTATTTGATTAATTCGGGTTGAATGGCTTTTTGCCAGATCGCATACCCTTTTTTGTTCATGTGAAGCCTGTCATCCAAAAACAAGGTGGTATCGGGAATATGCCTGCTGTCAAGCATTTTGTCCCAGATATCGACAAAACCAGTATTGGTTTGTTTACTCAGATAATTACGGATTTCCTCATTGCCTTTTTTAAATTTTTCTGCCAGAAACCATCGGCTGGGGCTGGGTTTCATCGAAACATACGTAATTTTGGCATTCGGCAATTTTGACCGGATCCGGTCAAACAGAACCCTGAACCTGCCCGAGACGGTTTCGGCCGAAACGGTATCGCTGGCGGCAAGATCGTTTTCACCGCAATAGATCACAACCTGCTTTGGAAAATAAGGAAAAATGATCGAATCGGCAAAGCGGATCAAATCCGGAAGCGTCGAACCTCCAAATCCGCGGTTAATGATGGTGAACCCGGGGAAATAATCCTGGACATCGCTCCAGATGGTAAAGGATGAACTGCCCGTAAACAATATGGCATGTTGTGGTGGGGGATTCTTTCGGTCTGCCTCTTTAAACGTATTAATTGCATCGGCAAACGGGACTTGCGCCTCCTGGCTGAACCCAAAGAAAGCGCTTAGGATCAGGAACAGGAGGAAAAAATATCTTTTGTCGTTCATTGGGGGTTGTATCATCGTAAGGTTTATTCCGCTATGACAACCGGTCCGCGTTCGCTCGTCCCGTTTTCGTTGATTGCTTCAATGGTAAAATAATAGGTTTGATCTTTATCCAAACTTTTTAGCCAGTATTCGTTGAAATTATACACCATTATACAATTGTACCATTTTCCAGGTTCGGTAGCCAAATATATATTGTATGCATAGGCATGGTCAACCGGGCTCCATTTCAGCCAGGCGCTGCGCTTGTCTTTTTTCGTGCGAAACACGACCAACTCCCGGACGGTTTCGGGTTTTAAGCCTTTTCCATGGCCAAAAACACGGAACCCGGAGATGGCAAATTTCCCGGTTGGCATTTGGATATTTACCAGTTTCAGGTAACGGGTTTCGATGGGCGCCGCTAATTCAACGTAGTCATGGGGGACATCGGTTTTGTTGTTGCTTTTATCCACAATCAGCTCCCAATTTTTCCCATCGGCCGATCCGAAAATTTGATACCGATGAAAAACGCCCAGCGATTTGCCTGAAAATCCGGCATCCTGGTCGGCATAATTGACCTGAATGGCCATTACGGTCGAAAGTTCTCCCAGGTCCGACTGTATCCATTCGTCGCGATTGCCGGTGGCGGCAGACCAATAGGTTTTGATATTTTCATCCACGGCAAGGTTGGCCGAATACCCTCCATGGGTGGAGGAGACGGTAACGGGTTTTTGATAATTTAACAACATCCATCCGGTAAAACGCCCTTCCCGGTGGTCTTCTTTTCCGGATGGAAGATAGGTTGGGTAATCGCCAAAGGCCGTATTGCAATACATAACGCCATTGGTATCGAAGCCGGCCGGCCAGATACCGATCCTCCGTTCAAAATTATTTTTCACAGAAAGTGCAATGGTCGAAACGTGCCAGTAATTGCCCCAGTTATCCTGGAACGTGGACCCATGCCCTGCGCCACGCGCAAAACCGCCAGGTTTATAACTAAAAGGCATCGATTGGGGCGTAAAAGGACCAAGGGGAGAGTCGCCAACAACAACCCCGTCGGCATATCCGCTGAATTCGGTACCCGGGGCGCCGTACTGAAGATAGTATTTTCCGTTGTTTTTTGTCATCCATGCCCCTTCAATGAACGGATCCAGAAACGTGTTGTCCATATTTTCGCCAAAACGTTGCCAACCATATTTCCACGGTTCCAGGATATACATCTCCTTTCGGGCTGTCAAGGGTTGCATGGTTCTCCTGTCCAGTTCGACCCCATACAGTGGATATTGGTTGCTGCTTCCATTGTACATGTAAAACCTGCCATTGTCGTCGGTAAAAAAGGCAGGGTCCCAACCGCCAATGGACAGGGAATCGATTAAGGGGGTCCAATCATCCTTTTTTGGGTTGGTGCTCATCCATATCGTAAAATTGCTGGTATAGGTCGATCCAAACACCAACAGGGTATCGCCGACAATCCCGACGGCAGGGGCGCACAGTTCATCGTAACCTTTGTTCCAAGGCCGAAGGAATTTCCGGGGGATAAAATTCCAGGATATCATATCGTTGCTCCACCAATAACCCCATTGGTTTGTTGAAAAGAGAAAAAAAGTGCCTTGAAAGTTAACAATAACCGGATCGGCCGTAGCCCTGTGTTTTCCCCAATCGCTGAAATTGGGGATTGGCGTGTAACCATAGTCAATATTCACCGGGTTACAATAGCTTTTTTGCTGTGCTTTTACCGGTAAAATCAAAAACATGAAAACAATGGCAACAAGAAACGGAGTTAACCTGTACATGGTGGAACCGTTAAAAACCGGAATACGTTTGTTGTAAAAAAAGAGGGAAAGCTGACCCTTCCCTCTTTTTTACTGTATGAACATCAAGTTACTTTTTCTTCACATTGTAAAGGGTTTGAACATCTTCGCGGGTAATAGCGCGGTCGAAGAAGTGCATTTCATCGTACAGGCTGAGATCGGAGAAGTGTTCCCAGATTGTGAAGGTAGGTTCGCCGGATGCAATGGAGATGGAACTGCAATCGGTCCAGTCGATGGGGGCTATAAGTTTGACCGTTGAAACGGTATCGCCATTCACATAAATACTAATAAGGGTAGGTTCAATGGCAATGGCAAAGTGGACCCAATCTTTGGCAACAGGAATGGTAACGAACGGGTTTTTCCATACATCGGTAGTCCCGATACCAACGTTCAGGCCAAATTTCTGGCTGGTCACGGTACCTTCCCTAAAGAGCCTCAGTCCGAATTTTCTATCTTCATCATTACCAGTGCCCGGGCGTCCGATAACGACAACGCCAGCCCTGACGGGAGTGGAATTGACCTGCATCCAGAAGGCAAAACTAAATTCTTCCCCAATGACCCCTGCCGTGGGATAGGTGACATAGGCATCGGTAGCGCCGGCATAAGCATCATTTTTCTTGCCAGGGGCAAAAGATGGACTGCCAACCACCCCGGCCTCATTGTAGCCGATGTAATTCAGATAACTTCCATCGAAAGGCAGATAAATGACCTCACCTTCCATTGGATCATAAGGAGGGGCAAGGACTTTCCGGAAATTGACCGTTTTTGAATCGGTTTTATCTGTTTTATCCACCGCAGTAACCGTCAGTACATGGTTACCGGTATTTAACTGATCATACACCAAATCGGGCGCAAACCTTCTGTAGTCGGTGAACGATATGTAGGAACCAATTTCAGTTCCATCCAGGACAACGGTAACGGATTTCAGCGCAATGTCGTCGGATGCTGAAAATTTAAAGGTAACAGGACCAACCGAATCCGTTGACAGGACAACTTTTCCCTCGGTAGGATCGGTGATCAAAACTACCGGAGGCAAGAGATCGGGCCCTGGATCGACCGGGTTGATGGGATCAAGGCCTTTTTTGCATGACACAGAAAATACTGCAATCAAGGTGCAAAAAAACAGGTATTTCAGAGATTTCATATTTCTAATATTAAATTTTAATTATTCTACTTTGTACGAAGGATGGGAAGTTGGTCAACCTGGTATTGAGGATAGGGCAAAAAGGTTTTATCCATGGTAAAGGTCCTTCCATCATAGCTCAGGGCGTTAACATCGCCAAGCCGGACCATATCAAAGAAACGGGTTCCCCATTCCATGGCGAGTTCGGCAAATTTTTCATCCATGACCTGTGCATTGGTTACCCCCGCCAAAGAAGGCATACCTGCCCTTGCCCTGACTTCGTTAACAGCCTGATCGGCCGAACCTGCAACGCCGGATGCACCCTGCGTGAGGGCTTCGGCATACATGAGAAGGATTTCGGCATACCGGATTACAGTGAAGTTTTTATTGGTGCCATAATTGGTCCTGCCCGGGGTAAGCTGGTCGGATGGGAGATAATGTTTCCCGCTGACAAACATTTCACGGGCAAAGTCATTGATGATGTCGCCCGAAGGAGTGGTGTTGGAAATCCATGTAGGCAAATCTGGATGGTCTTTCCTGAGTTCAAGAATTCCGCGATTGGTAAAAAGGACACTGGTTTCAAGACGTGTTCTCTCCCCTCTGTCAAGCATAAATTTAATATATTTCATACTGGGTTCCCAAAAGCCCCATCCATCGCCAGAGCCGGTGACTTTCGGGGTCCATCCCTGGGGTCCGAAGAAAGCAAAGAGGTAATAATAATTATCGCCCGTGCCCTGGCCAAGGTCCGAATACTGCATTTCCAGTAGGTTTTCGCTGTTCAGTTTTCCTTTGATTTTGAAAAGTTGATAAAAGTCGGGTTCAAGCGTAAACCTGGCCGAATTGATAATTTCTCCGGTAACATCGGCAACTGTTTGATACTGTTTAAGTTCAAGATTTGCCAAAGCCTTGATGGCAAGCGCAGTATATTTGGTAACGCCTCCCGGAAGGTCGCCACGTTCGTTTGGCCTGATGGCTGGAAGGTTTGGAATTGCCTCATCCATCCAGGTAGAAACCATGGCCATGATTTCATTTTTAGTAGATAAAGGAACATTGAACAATTCGGTCGGATCGGAATTTGGCGGAACGGGCAGGTTCCCCCAGACGCGGCTGAGTTGGAACATCCAGAATCCTTTCATGACTTTGGCTTCGGCGATGTACTGATCGGCAAGGGCTTTGTTGGCAGCATATTGCTTGTACAATGCAACCTGTTCCATGGCCGAATTTGCCGTGATGATGTATGAATAATAATCCTGCCAAAGGGCGTTGTACATCCAGTAATCTTTATTGTAACTGTAGAGGTCGGTATTGGCAAAATCTTGCTGGTCGCCCAACCCTCCGGCATTGACATCGTCGCCGCGAACGGAAATCAGTGGAAAATCCGACCAGCCCTCGTCAACCCTATTGAGTTTCTGATATACCCCGATCAATGGTTGGACCATGTTTTCGGTTTTGGTATAATCTGTCTCTTCGGTAAAGGTCCTGTTTTCAGGCGGTTCGTTGAGGTACTTTTTGCATCCGGTTACAGCAACCAGGAAAATTAAAGTAAAAGTACTTAAAATAAAAAATTTATATGTTTTCATAAGATCACAGTTTAAAAATTAAAACTTCAGGTTGAGGCCAATGGTATAGACGGCAGCCACAGGATAGGTTTGGTTATCCCAACCGTTGGCAACTTCGGGCGTAAAACCGTTGTATTTAAACAAGGTAAGAGGGCGTTCGGCAGTAACGTAAATGCGCGTTTGCGGGAAATTTCCCCCCAACCATTTGCTGCTGTTTAGGGTGTAGCCCAATTGAATGTTCTGGATACGGAAGAAAGAACCATCTTCGACAAAGTAATCGCTCATTTTTTGGTTCCATCCCCTGCGCAAACCTGAGGAAGAGGGATATTTGTTTGAAGTCCCGTCCCCATGCCAGCGGTTAACGGCCAGGTCGGCATCCATGTTTCCGTCGGAAGTCCAGATGATTTCGCCCCGTTTGCGGTTCAGGATTTTATTACCAGTTTGTCCATAAACACTCAGGGAGAAGTCGAAATTGAAAAACTTCAGGTTGATGTCGCCGCCATAGGTGAATTTCGGGAAATAGGAACCCAGGATAACCCGGTCATCGTCGTTGATTTTTCCATCGTTGTTCTGGTCAACGTATTTAAAATCTCCGGGAACTAAGCCATTGGCAATGGCAATCGGGTCGGCGTCGATTTCGCCCTGATTCTGATAAACCCCTGCAACATTATAGCCAAAAAATGCCATTAAAGGTTCGCCTACATAGGTACGTTGCCTGAATTCGGCAGTCCCTCCATCAATATAAGGTTGCCCATAGAGGTCGATGGCCTGGTTTTTCAGTGTCGAAAAATTTCCCCCGACACTGTAGCTGAGTTTTTCATTGATTGCTTTATCGGCCCAGTTGAGGGCAACTTCAATACCGGAGTTCCGGATTACCCCGACCGGTTTGAGGACGCTCCCACCAACCAGAGGGATCGATACGGGAATGGCTGCGTTTTTGGTTTCGCGGTTATAGTAATCGAAATCAGCAGAGAGCCTGTTATTCAAAAACCTGGCAGTAAAACCGATATCGGTCTCCTGGGTCAATTCCCATTTGAGTTCTGAGTAACTGTTTGAAACCACGGTACCACCATAGATGACCCCGCCCAGGGTAGTGGTCACAACGCTGGTCGTATAGGCTCCATCGCTGGCCTGAATATTGTCGTTTCCAAGTTGGCCCCAGCTTGCCCTGATTTTGAAAAAGGGTATTACTTTATTGTTTTTCAGGAACTTTTCTTCGGTGATGACCCAGCCAACGCCAACGGTCGGAAAATATCCCCATTTTTGTTGGTATTTATTACTACCGTCAGCACGCATCGTTGCATATAAAAGATACTTTTCTTTAAAATTATAAGCAATCCTGCCGAAATAGGACATGCCATATTGGGCGGCGCCGTTATCAGAGACTGCCTCCGACGGGATATTTACCGCCTGGCTGATGTACCACGACTGCTCCATATCGGTGGGGAAATTCTTTCCCTGGGCCGTAAGAAAGGTGTACCCCTCATCTTTGAAAGAGGTACCGGCCATCACCGTCAGGTTGTGGTTTTTAAAACTTTTTGTAAACGTGAGGACATTGTCCCAGATATAATCATTATAGTTGGTAAAATAGCGGGTAATGGTGGCATCGGGGTTTTGAAAACTATTTCCGATGAACCAGGGCAGATTTACCACTCTCTGGTCGATGGATTGAAAGCTGTAATTATAGGTAGTTTTAAAAGTAAGGGTTTTGGGGATCAGATTGAACTCAAGATAGAAGTTGGCGAGCAACTTTTTGATTTTTACCCGATCGATGTTGTTGTCCATGGTTGGAAATGGGTTTTGGCCGCTCCGATAGCCCAGGTCCTGGGCATTGGAATAATCGGTGGGGGTTGCCATTGTGTTTGAAGGATCATAAACAGGCATAATGGGAACAGCATAATAGGCATTGCTCCAGGCACTGGCCTGATTGTTATATTTTAAGGCATTGCTGAATATAAAATTGCCCCCGACGGTCAACCATTTGGTCGCTTTGAAATCAACTTTTGTCCTGAGGTTAAACCGTTCATACTTATTTTCCATTTTCATGATACCGTCCTGAAGAAAATAGTCGCCGCCAAGGGAGTAACGCGCTTTATCATTTCCTCCGGAAAAACTCAGGCTGTGGTTTGTAATCACAGCCGGACGGAGGATTTCAGCATACCAGTCGGTATTGGGTACCGGGATATTGGGATCGACGGTACTGCGCCCGTAACGCTGCATGGCGTTGAGGATGTAGGTTTTATCAGCTTCCGATCCCGACTCCATGGCCATGGTGGTAAACTGTTGCGAATTGGCCATTTTCAATACATTCTGAGCAATCTGATAGCCAAAATATCCGTTGTAGGTTATTTCGGATTTCTGGTTGTAATTGCCCGATTTTGTCTCAATCAAAACGACCCCATTGGCAGCACGAACCCCATAAATAGCGGAGGCCGAAGCATCTTTCAGAACCGACATGGAGGCGATGTCCGTTGGGTTGAGGAAGTCGATGTTATCGTAAAACATACCGTCAACCACATACAGGGGAGATTCGGCCCCTCTACCGGGGAATGAGCCGACCCCACGGATCCGGATGGTTGGCGAATCGCCTGGCCCTCCGGCTGAAACTACCTGCACGCCGGCAACTTTTCCCTGTAAAGCCTGCAGGGGCTGTGAGGATGGTGTTTTATTAATTTCATCCGACTTCATCGTGACAATGGATGAAGTCAGGTCCTTTACCTTAGTACTCCCATACCCTACAACAACAACTTCCTGCAACGATGTTTTCGAAGGATTTAATTGGATATTGAACACATTCTGGGCGCCGAGGGATATTTCTGTTGTTTCATATCCTACATAGCTTACAACCAGTGTGTTGTCCCCAGCGGGCACCTTTAAGGTAAACTTGCCGTCGATATCGGTGGTTACTCCAATGGTGGTACCCTTAATCAATACCGAGGCTCCCGGTAGCGATTCATTGGTGGATCGGTCAGAAACGGTGCCACTAATGCTCCTCTCCTGCCCGAATGCTGCAGAACAAGCAATGGCCAGAAAAAGCAAAAAAATGCTTCTTAACCAGCCACTCGCTTGTTTTCGTGGTAGATAGTTCTTCATAACATTGGTTTTGGTTTAAGGTTGTTACTAAATTTAATTATAATTATTATGATTGCATTCGTCAAATATGCCAAAAAGGTTAAAACAAGAAGGTCAATACGATGTATTTTTTATAAACTTCACCGAAGCTGTCCGGTTTCCATAATAAAGGGTCAGATTGTAAAGGCCATCGGGGAGGGTTCCTACCGGAAGCTGTATCTGATCAAGGTCAAAGTTTTCAAATATCCCGGCAGGTTGGCCAAACATGTTGGTAATAACAGCGCGTGTAACATCTCCCGGATTGCTGACATACAACATTTCCTGAACTGGATTGGGGAAACAGGATAATTGGGCTCCTAAGGCGTGACCAGGGGCGTGAGATGCTGAATCCGGGACAAACCCAATGGCATCGAGCGCCGGTTGGATTTCAGCGTTTGCCATGAACCTTCCCCACAACAATCCGCTCCTGTAATTTTCTATCATGCCAACAATGGGCCCCTGGTCGATGGCAAGGTAAGAGGTGGCATACCAGCTTCTTTCAAGGTTAAAAGCATCGATGAATCCAAAATTGCCCCAAAGACGGTCACCCCGGTCGTTGTAAAAATGTTTCAAGGCAGCCATCGATTCGGCCGGGGTATAGGGCATGGCCGATAAAGCAGCCGACGGGGTTATGGTTCCATTGTCCCGGTAAGGAGTAGGTTCGTGAACGGTATAACCGTCGGGATCATCGCTGGCAGTGAGTCCCCAGCAGGAGGCGGTGTATCCGGTATGGTTCAAAGGATTATCTATGGAGTAATCATGGTGGATCAAACTGATATTCTTACTGTTTTCGAAATAATTGGCATAATCGTCTTTGATGTTCCTGGGATCAAAGCCAAGAAAGGAATAATGGGTAAAGAACAGCGGCCCGCCATAATCCCAGCCAACCCAAATTTTATGGTTATAGAAAACCCTACCATTCAGGTAATAGGATGATCCGGCCCAACCGGTATTCCAAAGGCTGGCCGGAACCGGGTGGGTTGGGGAGGCAATGGCCAGCAGGTAAACAATCATGGCCTCGTTGTAACCCCTCACCTGCATATTGATGGCCCATCCATAGGTAGGCGACCAATGCCAGTATAAAACATTGCTCCCGCTCTTACGATACCAATCCCATTCCACCTCTTCCCAAAGTTGCGTTATAACATTCCTGATCTGTTGTTCTTCGGTGGTTTGCTGATCAAAAAAAGTCCTGGCGGCTAAAAGCCCCTGTATCATAAAAGCGGTTTCGACCAGGTCGCCACCATTGTCGGTTTCACCAAAGGGGATGACGGCCCCGGTATTTCCATTGAGCCAATGGGGCCATGCACCATGAAAACGGTCGGCATCCTGCAGAAAATCAAGGATCCGGGTTATCCGTTCAATCCCTTGCTGACGGGTTATAAACCCTCGGTGTACGCCCACCAGGATGGCCATAACCCCAAACCCGGACCCTCCCGTTGTGACGGTATTTCCAGAACCATACCTTTCGCGTGCCATTCCCGAAACCGGGTGCGCATAATCGTAAAAGTACCGGAAGGTAGCCTCCTGAACCATTTCAAGCAATTCGTCGTCGGTCAGTGAACGGGTAAAAACGCCTACGGTGTCCGAAGGGCCGGAAGGCTGATTGTCCATGTTCAAGGCAGTTAAATAATAGCGTATTTCGACCGAATGGCTGATGGATTTTACATGGTCCGTAAACATACAAAGCTCAACCGGGGCAACCCCGACCCGTGCGAAAGTCTGTCCCCCGTCGGAGGAACGGTAAATCTCATAGCTGCTTACATTGGTTTCAGGGTTCGGGGCCCAGGTAAGGAATACATGGTTTTCATAACCTTTGGCCGTAAGGCCTGTCGGAGGGGAAACCGGTGGAGAAATGCCCCCCCCCTTATAAACGCGTACATCATCGACATAAATCGTATGGTCGATTCCATCGGCCATATTTTGGGTATATCCAACCGTTTTAATAACGGTATAGTCAACGGGGTCCCCGGCTGTAAAAAAGAGGCCCATGGGAATTTTTACCCGGGTCCATACCCCAGGTTGCAAATCGGAAGCATGGGGGGTGATGGGGATGAATGTAGATTTGGTATTGTACGTGTCTTCAAAAAAAACTTTTGGAAGAAGATCAGCAGATAACGCTGTTTCAGATCGTAAATAAAATGATAAGGTATCCCCTGTGGAAATATCTTTGGCGGTCCAATTCAGTCCTGCAGCGATTGCAAACCAGTTGCCTCCGGTATTCGAAGTCCAGTGAAGCCGCAATGAATTCATGCCCTGCCATGCGGGTATAACCGATTCAACTGGAAAACGCAAACCTTCGCTCCCCATTCTTTCAAGGAGACTTGGAGGATATTCTTCCATCCAGCTATAACTGTAGGAATCGGGGTCGGGACTGTCTTGAAAATAGAGCCAGGTTTGACCCATCCCCTGACCATAAAATCCCAACGCCAGCAAAACCATCATCAGCTTAGCAACAGGCGAAAATCGCAAATTTTGTTTCATGAAATCATTTTTAAAGAATCAACCGGCATTTACGAAGCTAATTTACAAACGATTTGTTTGAAATACCGTATTATTTCTGTACATGGTTACGCCACGCATCTGAATGGTCGGATTGCATATACGTCAATACTACTTCAATTGATTAAAATATTTTAATAACAAATTGATTAACAATTTATTATTAAAATTCTAAAATGAATTCCACCAGGTTTTCGTCGCTGTCAAGCAACAACCTTTTACGGAGACGGTACCGGCGTGTTTCAACCCCGCGGTAACTGATATTGAGCAAGGGGGCTATTTCTTTCGAAGTCAGGTTTAAACGCAGATACGCACACAATTTCAAATCGCTTTGGGTCAATTCAGGATAGGCAGATTTAAGCCGCTTGAAAAAATTGGCATGGGCCTGGTCAAAAAGTTCTTCAAAGACTCTCCAATCGTTATCGTCGGTAATGTTTTTATTGATAAGGGAGAAGATTTTTGAATTCAAATTTGCCGGAAATTGAGCCCCAATCCGTTTTTTTTGGTTCTCGAATTCCTTTTTTATTTCAATGAGAAGTTCATTTTTTTTAATAATGGCCATGGTTGAATTCGCCAACTGGATATTTTTATGTGAAATTTCGGATTGAAGTTTTTCGTTCTGTAGTTTTACAATTTCCTGTTCTGCCAGTTGTTTTTCAAATATGAGTTTGGCATCGGTTTCTTTTCTGATTTTAACCTGTTGCCGCTTTAAACGACGACGGAAAACGGCATGCATGATATAAACGGCTATCAGAAATATAATCCCGTAGAAAACATAAGCGAGCGGCGAAGCAAAAAATACCGGTTTGACCCTGAAATGCAACAGGATAGGTTCGGTTATGACACCCGTGGGAGAGATGGTACGCACCTTTAAAGCATATTCCCCACTGGGCAAGCGCATATAACTTACATCGGGTTTTGCCGTCCATTGGCTCCAATCGGGGTCGAAGGGATCAAGTTGATACTGGAACAATTTTTCTGAAATCCGGTGGTCGGTATAAGTAAAAGAGACAAAAAGACTATTCCATCGGTGCCCCAGGGTGAATTTTCTTTTTCCGGTTTCGATGTTGATCTGGTCGCCCACTGAATTCATGCATTTTATTTCACGAAACATCAGTTTGGCATGGTCATTTTCCGTAGATGGGATTATTTGGCCGGGGAAGACAGCAAAACCATCGTCGAGGCAAATCAGGTTTAATTCCTTGTTCAGGTTAACAACATTTTCATATCCCTGCACCATATTCAGGCCGAAAAGGGGAAGAAAATAGCGGGCCAGGGATCTTGCTTTGTTTTCTTTAATTTCAAAAACCCCAATATCGTTATTACGGATCAGACAATATCTGTTTTCGGCAATTTTTACAATATTTGTCGCATTTTCAAACCCTTCCAATTGTTTATTTAGATCTGTAAAAGGGATAATTTTACGATTTAAATCATCATAGGTAAATAAGGATGTCCCTGTTGCAAAAATGACCCGCTCTTCGATTTTAAAAACACGTATGTTAAAATCGGAAGGAAAGCCATCTTTTGTACCATAACCTGTCATACTGGAAATGGTATCCAGACCGTCAGTCAATCGAAGCCGGTACAGGCCTTTTACCGCATGTCCTATCCAGATGTTGTTCAAATGGTCAATTTCCATATATCGGGATGGTTCGATAAAACCTTTAACCTGAAGGTGGAAACGCCACTGGTTTTTTACTTTTTTATAGATTACCAGGGAGGAGTAAGTACTTTGCACCAGATATTCTGTACCGTTTTTAATGTATTTTTCGATGGCAAACCCCCCGTTTTCAGTGGAAATCATTTTGTCTTTATTCCCTTCAATGAGGTAGGTTCCGTCGTTGTGGCCGCAAAACAGTTCCCCATCAATTTCTTTCAATTCCCAAACCTGCCCCTGAAGTTGGTTAAGAAAACCGGTGTACCCAAAACGTCCGTTTTCAACGTTGCGATGATAGGTATATATTCCCCGGTTGGTACCGATATACAACGTCTGGCCAACGAGGGCGGCCGTATAAACTGCACCAAGCTTTTCGCCAGGTTCTTTATACACGGCAAGCGGGTTGCAAAAGGATATATTTTCGATGCCCCTGTCGAGCCCGGCCCAAATCCCGCCCCGGTTGTCTTTGCACAAGGAAAGTACCGTATTGTTTTGCAGGGCATTTTCACTATGAAGATGAAACAAAACCCGGCCATCAAAATCCAGAATAAATATACCTTCAACAATCGTCCCGAAAATAATCTTATCGCCAACGACCATTCCGTTGTTGATTTGAAACTTTTTAAGTGGTTCGTTGGCAGGAACCTCCCAGGGGACCATTTTTTTCCCATCATAGAGAAAAACCCCTTTGGAAGAAGTTCCGATAAGGAATGTCCCTTTTTTATAGGGAAGAACCGTTTTTACCTCGGTCCCGACGAGTTCCCCACCGGTGGGCAGAAGGGACAGGGTATCGCTGATCAGTTCATAAAACCGCCCATCAACAGCATGGACGAACATCCGGTCGTCCGCTTTTAGCAAAAAGATGATGGTCGAAGGCAATGGAATGGACTTGACCGTACGATGGTCATAAACAAAAAGCGCAGAAAAGCTTTGAAAATATACCTTTCCTTTACATTCAACAATTTTCCATATCTCCTCATTATGCATCGAGAAGTTTTTAAGCAAGGGTTTCAGGGAGTGGTATTGCAATTCATGGAAGGTGTTTTCCTGCCAAAAACCAAAATCTTCATACGAGCCGGAATACACTTTGTGGTCATCCGATACAAGGACCGACCTGATGATCGTTTGGTCCGGAACAGGGTATAATTTCCAGTGTGCCCCGTCAAACTGAAGCAACCCGTTGTTGTTTCCCACATAGATAAATCCCCTGTTGTCGGAATCCATTGACCAGTTCTGGCTACCAGCACCATAATCCGATTGTGCATAATGGTTTACCGTAATTGATGACTGCCCCTTGGAAACCAGAGATGAAATGAGCAATACCAGTACGAAAACCGAATGAATTTTCATAGTCGAACCTATTACGGCAATCTCGCCGGGAACAATTCTATCTTCAAAAGTACGAATTTAAATCAATGCAAAACGTTATCTTTGTCACCCTAACAGAAATGGGTATGAAAGCATGGGGATTATTGCTGTTTATCGCCATTGTAACCATCATTTATGGGCTGGTCAATTATTACATTTTTTCCAGATCGGTACAGGTTTTCCCTTCCGGAAGCCCATACCGGGGCTGGTTTATTTTTATTTTCTGGGGGATTGCCTCATCTTTTGTCCTGGCCCGGATACTGGAACGGGTTTATCCCTGTGGGCTCACAGGGGCAATTACCTGGATCGGATCCTTTTGGCTTGCCTTTATGGTCTATTTTTTTTTGATCGTTATCCTGGTCGATCTGGTCCGGCTGTCGGACCATTTCTTCCATTGGCTCCCCTCCTTTGTTTTTTCCGATTATCAGAAAACAAAATCTATCCTTCTGGCTGTTTCGGTTACCATAGTCGCCCTTGTTGTGCTGGTTGGGTTTATCAATGCGCGGAATCCGGTAATCAGGGAATTAAACCTCAGGATTAATAAAAAAGCTGACGGGTTACAAACCCTTTCCATAGTGATGGTTTCCGATATCCATTTGGGAACCATTATTTCAAAAAGAAAAGCGACAAGACTGGTTACAACCATTAATTCGTTAAAACCCGACATTGTTTTATTGGCCGGGGATATCGTGGACGAAGATCTGGCCCCGGTCATAAAAAACGATCTCGGCAAATCGCTTTCGGCCATTCATTCCCAATTGGGGGTTTTTGCCATCACCGGCAACCACGAATACATCGGAGGCGCCGACCCGGCCATCCAATATCTTGAACAACACGGAATCACCATGGTGCGCGATACGGCCCTATTCGTCGATAACAAATTTTATCTTGCCGGACGCGACGATCGCGATAAACCGCGTTTTACTGGAAAAAATCGAAAAACACTGGAAGATATTATCCAGGAGGTTGACCCTGCTTACCCGATTATCCTGATGGACCACCAACCTTTTGCATTGGGGAAAACAGCTGCCCTGGGGGTTGACCTATCGCTCTCGGGACATACCCACCACGGACAGTTATGGCCTTTCAATTACATCACCTCGGCCATTTATGAAATAAGCCATGGTTACAAACAGATCGGAAAAACCCATTTTTATGTTTCCTCGGGCTTTGGGACCTGGGGACCTCCGGTCAGATTGGGAAACCGGCCTGAAATAGTTTACATTAAGCTTACCTTTAACCATTGATTATCAACACATGAACCTTACTGGCAAACCCTTTTTACGCACAATTTCAATAATTGCAGTTTTTTTGCTCCTGGGAATTACGGCCATCCTGGCCGTACTGATATTTATCCACAGGGATACCACTTCGGAAAAAACGATGGCCAAAAAGCCCCCAACCGCATACAAGATCAACATCGACAGCCTTGAACTGATCACCGGGACCATCGCTAAAAACCAGAGCCTCTCCACACTCCTTGCAGATCACATTTCTAACCAATTGATTGACAGGATTTCACGGGAAACAGGGAATATTTTCGACATCAGGAAAATCCGCGCAGGAAACCGCTATGCCCGGATTATAACAAAAGATTCCACACATAAAACCCTCTATTTTATATATGAGATCAATACCATCGATTTTATTGTTTATGATTTTAGGGATTCTTTAAGGGTTTACCTTGATAAGAAAAAAGTAACCACCCTTTCGCGTACCGCCCATGGGGTGATCAACACATCCTTGTGGAATTGTTTTGCCGAAAACCGGCTGGATGTCAACCTTGGATTGAGCTTATCCGATGTATTTGCATGGACCATTGATTTTTACGGACTTCAGAAGGGAGATCGTTTCAAAGTGGTTTACGATGCACGGTTTGTGGACAATATACCCGCAGGCATTGACCGGATTCAGGCTGCCATTTTCAAAAGCGGTGGAAAAGAGTATGACGCTTATTATTTTGACCAGCCCGGAGGAGGCGATTATTTCGATTCAACGGGCAAAAGCCTTCGACGTTCCTTTCTTAAAGCACCTTTAAAATTTTCAAGGATCAGTTCCAGGTTTACGGCCTCCCGCAAACATCCAATCCTGCGTATTTCCCGACCCCATTTTGGCGTTGATTATGCTGCTCCCCGCGGTACGCCAGTAGTAGCGCTGGGCGATGGCCGGATTGAAAAAATGGGATGGCATGGCGGTTATGGACGTTACATCAGCATCCGTCACAATTCCACCTATACTACATCATACGCTCATCTTTCGGGCTATGCCAAAGGATTAAAAACGGGTTCCCGCGTCAAACAAGGTGAATTAATTGGATATGTTGGCAGCAGCGGTCTCTCCACCGGGCCACATCTCGATTTCAGGGTATATAAAAACGGGAGCCCGGTCAACCCATTGAAGCTCGAATCCCCGGCCGCAAAACCGGTCAACCCTGCTTTAATGGGAAAGTTTCGCAAATTGGTAGCCACCCTGAAACCCCGGTTGGATTCGATACCATAAATGCAGGTTGCGAAACGTTGGAAGGATTGATGGTTATAGCAACGGATGGGAAAAGCTATACCTAACAGGAATAAGTTTCCAGGTGTTGAACCATTGTTGTAGGATTGAAAAAATATGAATAGGTTTGCAGGAGTTTATCACGCTCAAAACTTCATGGACATGAGATACAGAACCCTCCTTTTTTTACCAGTGATTATGCTGTTAACTTTCGTGTCCTGCAACCAGCAGGGCAGTGTGGTAGAGGTAAGGTTCGACGATATTGAAGATAAAGAAACCAAACCACTTTCCATCATGAAAACACCCTTTGGAACCGCTGACGGCAAAGAGGTATTTTTATATACCCTCACCAATACCAATGGTATTGTTGTGAAAATAACCAATTATGGAGGAATAATAACTTCCATTCTGATGCCGGACAAAAACGGAAAAACAGGCGATATTGTCCTGGGTTTCGATAGTTTAACCCCCTATTTTTCAAACACGCCCTATTTTGGTGCCATTGTCGGCCGTTACGCGAACCGCATTGCAAAGGGTTCGTTTACCCTACAAGGGAAAACCTATAAACTGGCCATAAACAATGGGAACAATGCATTGCACGGTGGCATCAAAGGGTTCGACAAGGTTGTGTGGGATGCAACGGAAACCAGGGATTCGGTGAGTGTTGGCCTGGTGCTTACCTATCTCAGTAAAGATGGGGAAGAGGGCTATCCCGGAAATTTAAAAGTGAAGGCCACCTACAAACTCAACGACAGGGATGAACTTAGCTTTCAGGTGGAAGCCACAACGGACAAACCAACGCCTGTCAATCTTTGTAACCATACCTATTTCAATCTTACGGAGGCAGATACCAATATTTTAGGGCACATACTCACCCTCGATGCCGATCTGTTTACCCAGGTAAACGCCGAACTAATCCCCACCGGGAACTTGTTACCGGTCCGGGGAACACCGATGGACTTCAATACTTCTGAGGAAATTGGTGCCGGTATTGATAAAGTTCAGGGAGGTTATGACCACAATTATGTTTTGAGAAAAAAATCGGGAAAATTATCGACCGCAGCCCAGGTATATGAACCAAAATCAGGAAGACAGGTTGAAATTTCAACAACCCAGCCGGGGGTCCAGTTCTATTCAGGCAATTTCCTGGATGGATCAATTGTCGGCAAAAACGGTAAAACCTATCAGAAGCACTATGGATTATGCCTTGAAACCCAGCATTTTCCTGATTCCCCCAATCAACCTGCCTTTCCAAATACGATTTTAAAACCGGGAGACCTCTATTCGGAAACCACGATTTACAAGTTTTCAGTTTTAAAATAAAACCGGTCGAACCTAACCACAGCCCCCTCCTCTTGATGAAGCGTTGGTAAACGGTGCTACCGGATCATGGCCGGAGGAAAATCAATAAATATTGGGAACGAAAGTCTGTTCGGCCATCGGTGGGCGCACGTAAGCTTTGTCCTTTTCAAGCGGGGGCAGGATGATGGTTTCCCGCGGCACTTCTTCATAAGGTATCAAGCTGAGCAAGTGGTGTATGCAGTTTAACCGCGCCCTTCTCTTATCGTCTGCTTCAACCACATACCAGGGCGCTTGTTTGGTATCGGTATAGGCAAACATTTCATCTTTTGCTTTCGAATATTCTACCCATTTGGTCCGTGACTCGACATCCATCGGACTGATTTTCCAACGCCGGGTCGGATCATTGATCCGTTGCAGGAAACGTTTTTCCTGTTCCTTATCGCTAACCGAAAACCAGTATTTGATCAGGATGATACCCGAACGGATCAACATATTTTCAAAATTCGGGCACGATCGGAGAAAGTCCCAGTATTCATTCTCCGTACAAAAACCCATCACGCGTTCAACCCCAGTACGGTTGTACCAACTCCTGTCGAACAGCACCAATTCCCCTGCAGCGGGAAGATGGGGGACATACCGTTGGAAATACCATTGCGATTTCTCTTTCTCCGTCGGGACCCCAAGGGCGACAACCCGGCAAACACGGGGATTGAGCGATTCTGTTATTCGTTTTATGGCCCCTCCCTTGCCTGCGGCATCCCGGCCTTCAAAGAGGACAACGACCCGGAGCCCTTTGTACTTGATCCACTCCTGAAGCCTGACCAGATCCAACTGAAGTTTTGCAAGCTCCTGTTCATAAAAGGTGCGTGGAAGTTTGTCACGCCCTTCATCCTCAGGATCCTGTAATCCGGAAGAAAATGGTTTTTCAGGAGCTGGTTCGCCCCCGGATGGATCCTGTTTTTTCCTGGATTTGGATTCATGATCCTTTTGTTTGTCCTTTTTGTGTCCCATATCAATGGTTGGTTTTTATGAAAAAGAATTAAATTCTGCTATCGATGCCTAAACCAAATTAACAGATCAGCACTGTATTTCTCTTACCCCATCGGAAACCTCGGCCATGTAAAAAGTTGCTTCGAGGGCGGTTTTTTCAAAATAAGCTTTACCCACTGTTTCCATAAACCGGTCAACTGCTTCTTTCCTGACTAAGTTCACGGTACATCCGCCAAACCCGGCACCGGTCATACGCGCCCCCGTCACCCCATTGATTTTCCAGGCTTCTTCAACTAAGGTATCCAACTCGAACCCCGTTACTTCATAATTATCGCGCAACGATTCGTGCGAAGCGTTCATTAACGCCCCAAACTGCCCCAGCCCTCCCCGGTTCAGTGAGGATATGGCGTTTAAAACCCGCTGGTTTTCAGAAATAACATGCCGCGCCCGACTCCGGATGCGCTCGTCGGGGATCTGGTCCTGAATTTTATAAAACTGCATGAAACTGACCTCCCCCAGATTTGATGCCGGGACCAGCCGGTTAAGATCCTCCAGGGCCTGCTTACATTCGGCTACCCTTTCATTGTATTTTGAATCCGAAAGCCCCCTCGACTTGTTGGTATTGACAATAATTAAAGAATGACCGTCAAGCAAAAAAGGAATGGTTTTATACGCAAGGGTTGCACAGTTAAGAAACAAAGCGTGATCTTTGGCGCCCATCCCGACGGCAAACTGGTCCATAATCCCACAATTAACTCCAACAAATTGATTTTCTGCGCGTTGTGATAATTTGACCAAATCCATCATGGAGAGGGCCGTACCATTTAAAAGGGATTTCAGCGCAAAAGCCGTAACCATCTCAATGGATGCCGAAGAGGACAAACCGGCACCGTTGGGAATATCTCCGGAATACAACATCTCCTGTCCCGCAACTTCCATATTCATCTGCCGGAACTGATCGATAACCCCCAATGGATAGTTCACCCAGGCACGATCAATCTTAACGGTAAGTTCGTTTAAAGCAATTTTATACCGGTTCTCGAAGTTGGTTGAGGCAAATGAGATAAATTTTTCCGCAGATGGCCGGATCAACAGATAGGTTCCATATTGAATGGCACAAGGGAGCACATACCCCCCATTATAATCGGTATGCTCCCCGATGAGGTTTACCCTGCCTGGTGCAAAGAAAACCCGGGGTTTGTCTTCCGGTTTTCCATAAAGAGAAAAAAAATGTTCTAAGAGCCGGTTTGTGTCCATTGTATTGAGCTAAATTTCCGATGACTAAATTAACAATATTTTAAAATCATATTAAATTTCATAAAATTTTTGCCCCTTTCCGCAAATTGATACATTTGTCTGCTGAAAACCAAATGAATGGTATTCCTCTTTCGATCCTTATTACCGGTATTCTTTCTTTTTATTTTTCCTGTCGTTGATGCCCAGGACCTTAAAACAACCGGATTAACCGGTACCTGGCAATTCAGGCAGAGGGGAAGCGACGCATGGATGGCCGCTCAGGTCCCGGGAACGGTACATCTCGATTTGTTAAGAAACGGGGGTATTCCCGATCCGTTTTTTGGCGATAACGAGAAACTGGTCCAATGGGTTGGTGAGGCAGACTGGGAATACCGGAATGTTTTTCAAATCGGGGAAGAGGATCTTAACTACAAACATATCGAACTGGTTTGTGAAGGGTTGGACACCTATGCCCAGATTTACCTGAACGGTTATCTGGTGATGAAAACCGATAACATGTTCCGGGAATGGGTTGCTGATATTCATCGCTATTTAAAGGCCGGGGATAACACCCTGGAGATTTTTTTCCCATCGGCCGTCAAAGAAAACAGTTTGAGGTATGGATGTTTGCCAAAGCCCCTGCCCGGTGATGAAAAAGTGGTTTGCCGCAAAGCGGGTTACCATTTTGGCTGGGATTGGGGGCCGGTTTTAATAACCTGTGGCATCTGGCGCCCCATTTTTATTCGTCAATGGAACGATATCCGCGTCGGGGATGTTTGTTTCCTGCAAAAAACCCTGAACGAGAAAAATGCAGAAATCGAAGGCCGGTTTCATTTGATTTCGGACATTGATGATTCTGTTGAGATACGGATTTTCATTGATTCGGTTGAAGTCCGGAAGGAACGGTTTCCGATTCGGAAGGGAACGGTGGATTTGCATACCCGTTTTTCTATCCCTTCGCCGCAGCTCTGGTGGCCCAATGGGTTGGGTTCCCCCCATCTTTACGAAATCACGTATGCGATCACTTCAGGGGAAAACAAAACAGGAAGCGGGCAGCAGAAAATCGGGCTTCGGACCTGTGAATTGATACAGGAACCCGATTCGGCGGGAAGCTCTTTTTATTTTCGGATAAACGGTCAACCGGTATTCATGAAAGGCGCCAATTACATCCCCCAGGACAATTTTCTTCCCCGGGCCACCGATTCTGCTTACCGGTCGTTGATTGGCGATGTCAGGAAAACGCACATGAATATGCTCCGGGTATGGGGAGGGGGAATTTATGAAAATGACATCTTCTATGATCTATGCGATGAAAATGGTATTTTGGTCTGGCAGGATTTCATGTTTGCCTGTGCCCTTTATCCGGGCGACAGTGCATTTTTAAACAATGTACGGGCCGAAGCAAAAGATAATATCATCCGGCTCAGGAGGCATCCCAGCTTAGCCCTTTGGTGTGGAAACAATGAGATTGACGAAGGCTGGAAAAACTGGGGCTGGCAAAAACAGTACGGATATTCCCATACGGATTCTATCCGGATTTTCGAAGATTACCAACGGGTTTTCGACAGTATCCTGCCAGGCATGGTTCGTCAATACGATGTTACACGCCCCTATATTTCCACTTCGCCCCTGCATGGTTGGGGGAGAAAAGCCAGCATGCATGAGGGCGATTCGCATTATTGGGGCGTTTGGTGGGGAAAAGAACCATTTTCCATGTATGAAAATAAAACAGGAAGGTTTATGTCGGAATATGGTTTTCAGGGATTTCCCGATTTGGCCACCATCCAGGATTTTACCCTGCCCGAAGAGCGGACCCTTTCATCGACGGTAATGAAAACCCATCAGAAACACCCGATCGGTTATGAGACCATCGATACTTACATGGAGCGCGATTATCGTAAACCGGATAACTTCGAAATGTATGGGTACACCAGCCAGTTGCTACAAGCCCGTGGAATGCGGGTTGCCATTGAATCGCACCGGAAATCAAAACCACGGTGTATGGGAACGCTTTTCTGGCAACTGAACGATTGCTGGCCCGTTGTTTCCTGGTCGTGCCGCGACTATTACGGCCGGAAAAAGGCGTTTTACTACGAATTGCTCCGGTTGTACGATTCCATTTTAATTATCCCGGCCCTGGAACAGGAAAAAATCAATGTATATATCTCTTCCGATATTCCCCGTCAAACAAAGGCCAACCTTCACATCCGACTGGTACAGTTCACCGGAAAAACAACAATCGACGATACCATACCCGTGGTGATCGGGCCAAACAGCTCCCGGATCTATTATTCGATTCCCGTGGCAAACCTTTTAAACCATGTTGATCCGGCGACCGTTGTCTTCGCTGCCTCGTTCATCGGCCCCGGGGAAGCTGAGAATAAAAGGTTGCTCTATTTTACCACTCCCAAAGAGCTGAAACTTCCCATGCCCGTTATCTCAAAAAAAATTACCGAAACTGCCAATGGTTATGAAATTCTCATCTCTTCCAACCATCTGATAAAAAACGCCTGGTTACAAACATTAATCAACGGGGATTTTTCAGATAATTATTTTGATGTCCTTCCCGGAGAAGTTTATCAGACTACTTTCATTTCACCGGTAAAGAACAAGAAAATGGAGGATGGGATCGTTATTACAACCTTGGCCCCCTTGCCTGACGTATCTCTCCCTGGAGGGGATGGCCACAACAGAAAACATTAAAAACAAACCCATGATTTCTATCCTATTTTTGAAAAAAACTTCACACTGGCTGCTACAGGCCTTCCTGATTGCAGGAATTTCATCGTCGGCATGGTCACAAAAACCGCAGTCGCTTACCGATTATGTCAATCCATTCATCGGCACCGGCGGCCACGGCCACACTTTTCCCGGTGCCAGCGTCCCTTTTGGGATGGTACAACTGAGCCCCGACACCCGATTGGAAGGATGGGACGGTTGTTCGGCATACCATGCAAGCGATTCTGTGATTTATGGGTTCAGCCATACCCATCTGAGCGGTACGGGCTGTTCTGACTACGGTGATATTTTACTGATGCCGGTTTCAGGCGACGTGGAGCTGGAAAACTATGGATATGCCTCCCATTTTCGAAAGGAAGATGAGCGGGCTGCTCCGGGCCATTACTCGGTGATCCTGACCCCCTCGGGAATCGGGGTTGAACTGACCGCGACTGCGCGTACCGGTTTTCAAAGGTATTCTTTCCCGGGGACCGGACCGGCAAACATTGTTGTCGATTTGAAACACCGCGATAAAGTCCTGGAATCGGGAATGAAAGTGGTTGGAAACGATGAGATTGAGGGATACCGTTTCTCCCGTGCCTGGGCAGAAAACCAGATGGTCTTTTTTGTGGCAAAATTTTCGAAACCTTTTCAATCCTATACCCTTTCTATGGATGGGCAACCTCAGCCAGGGGCACAAGAGACAAAAGGGACCGACCTGAAGTCGTATTTTACTTTTTCCAATTCCGGAAACGAAACAATTTTGGTTAAAGTGGCCATCTCGGGGGTCAGTATCGAAGGGGCCCGAAAAAACCTGGAAGCAGAAATTGCAGGGTGGGACTTTGACACGGTCCGAAACCAGGCCACTGCACAATGGAATAAAGCGTTGGGAAAAATGGTCATCGACGGGGGCAGCACGGACCAGAAAACCGTATTTTATTCTGCGTTGTACCATACCTTGCTTCAACCCAATATTTACAACGATGTGGACGGGAATTACCGGGGAAGGGATTTAAAAGTGCATCATGCCGACGGGTTTGATTATTATACGGTATTCTCCCTCTGGGATACTTACCGGGCTGCCAATCCGCTTTATACGATCATCGAACCCAAACGGGTCACCGACTTTATACAAACTTTTTTAAAGCAATATGAGGAGGGCGGCATGTTGCCCGTTTGGGAGCTTTCGGGAAACGAAACCGGTTGTATGATTGGTTACCACGCAGTTCCGGTCATTGCCGATGCCTATCAGAAAGGCATCCGTGGATACGATACCATTAAAGCGCTCGAAGCGATGAAACACAGTGCTGAACAATCGCACTTAGGGTTGCTGTATTTCAGGGACAAAGGTTATATACCCGCCGACAAGGAAGGCGAATCTGTTTCCAAAACCCTTGAATATGCCTACGATGACTGGTGTATTGCCCAGATGGCCAAAGCCATGGGGAAAAACGACGATTATAAAATTTTCATCCGTAGGGCGCAAAATTATAAGAACCTCTTCGATTTTACGACGGGTTTCATGCGTGCCAAATCAAATGAAACCTGGTTTTCGCCCTTTGATCCTGCCGAGGTAAATTTCAATTATACCGAAGCCAATGCCTGGCAGTACAGTTTTTATGTTCCACAGGACATCGAAACGCTGATGGCATTGATGGGAGGACGCAACCGGTTTTCCGTGAAGCTGGATGCGCTTTTCACCGCAGACCCGAAGACAACAGGCCGCAAACAGAGCGACATTACCGGCCTGATCGGACAATATGCCCATGGCAATGAACCGAGCCACCACATGGCCTATCTCTATGATTATGCCGGACAGCCCTGGAAAACGCAGGAGATGGTTCACCGGATTTGTAATGATTTTTACAAAAACAGCCCCGACGGATTAATTGGGAACGAAGATTGCGGACAAATGTCGGCATGGTATATTTTTAGCGCCTGCGGTTTTTACCCCGTCACCCCTGGCTCGGGCATCTATGTGATCGGCACTCCGGTTTTTCCGAATGTGACAATCCATCTCGGAAACGGGAAAACTTTTTCGGTAAGGACAAAATATGCCGGGGACACAAATTTTTACATCCAGGCTGCAACGCTTAATGGGAAACCATTTTCAAGATGTTATATTTCGCACCGGGAGATAATGGAAGGGGGCGAGTTGGCTTTTACCATGGGGCCAACCCCAAACAAAGCCTGGGGAGTTGGGTTAAATGCAATGCCACCTTCCCGGATTTCGGATTATCTGATCCTTCCCACCCCTTCGGTTTATTTGGGGCAATCCCCGTTTGTTGATTCTGTTCTGGTAGCCATCTCCTGTCCCATCGGAAACACAAATATCCTTTATACCCTCGATGGATCGGAGCCCACGTTGAAATCGAGCGTATATCAACGTCCCTTTCTCTTCCGAAAATCGACTACCTTGAAAGCCATGGCCTACAAACCGGACATGTCGCCGGGTATTCCCATCGAATCACGGTTTGTCCAGATTCCAAAAGATCGCACGATTACCGTTCATACCCCTTATGCCGGTCAATATTCGGCGGGGGGCGACCTGGCATTGATTGATTTTTCAAGAGGTGGGAACGATTTTCGTAGCGGCCAATGGCAGGGATACGAAGGAATTGATTTACAAGCAGTTATTGACCTTGGGTCGATCAAACCGGTACGGAAAATAGCCTTGGGCTGTTATCAGAAACAAAGCGCCTGGATTTTTATGCCGTTGGAGGTCGATTTTTTCTCATCCGAAGATGGGCTCAATTTTACCCTTCTTGGAACCATACCCAACGATGTTGCTGAAAACGCGGATGGAGCCATCATCAAAGATTTCGGGCTTTCCTTAAAAAATGAAAAAATGCGGTTTATTAAAGTGATTGCAAAAAACCGGGGCATTTGTCCTGAATGGCATCCTGGAAATGGGGAAAAAGCCTGGATGTTTGCAGATGAAATCACCATCGAATGAAAAATAGCGCCATTCGGTCCGACCTGGTCCTTTTGCTTGCAGCGCTTATCTGGGGGTTTGCTTTTGTAGCCCAGCGGGTCGGGATGGATTTCGTAGGGCCCTTTACTTATACGGCTGTAAGGTTCAGTTTGGGTGCATTGGTTTTGGTGCCTTTTTTGCTCTTCCGGAAAAACAAACCTTTTAACAACCTCAAACCCGGCCCGGGGGAAAAGAAAAAAATCATGCTGCTTCAGCTATTGATGGGCTTGTTGCTCTTTGGGGGCGTCTCGTTTCAGCAATATGGGCTTCAGTTTACTACAGCTGGAAACGCCGGCTTTATTACCGGTTTTTATGTTGTCCTTGTACCGGTAGCCGGTCTGTTTTTAAACCACCGCAACCATTATTCCATATGGATCGGGGTTGCCCTTGCCACCGCCGGGATGTACTTTTTAAGCGTGACCCGTCATTTTAGTGTTAACCCGGGCGATTACTACGTTTTGGTTTGTGCCTTTATCTGGGCAGCCCATGTTTTGGTGATGGGCTATGTTGCGCCCCGTTCCGATGTTATCCGGACCGCGCTGGTACAGTTTGTTATCTGCTCGTTCCTGAGCTGGCTGGTAGCCATAGGATGGGAAAACATTCAATGGAACGCTATCCTGGAAGCTTCCTGGCCCATCCTTTATGGCGGGATCATGTCGGTGGGCATCGCTTATACCCTTCAGGTCGTTGCACAGCAAAAAGCACACCCTGCCTATGCATCCATCATCCTCAGCCTCGAAACCGTTTTTGCCGTACTCGGTGGATGGATCGTCCTGCATGAACCCATGACCGGACGGATCATCTTTGGATGTTGCCTGATGCTGGCCGGGATGGTTGTGGCACAAATCTCCAATAGCAGATCAGGGGCCGTGAGAAACTGAAACGATGTTTTTATTTCGCAATGGATTATTTTTTTCACGAAAACCTGAGAATGGGTCTCATTTCGTTATTTTTGCAACAATTTTATTATAAAAATCAAAGAGAAATTATGAGCTTACAAAAAATCGGGTCTGCCTTTGCCGCAGCTTTCCTCCTGACCATTGCTTTTCAGGGCAATGCCCAATCAAAAGCCGGTTTTGAAGCCGGTTCGGTAGCCGAAGCCCAAACCACTGTGACCAGTGCAAATATTCCCATTGTATTCGACACGTTTTTTATACCCAAAACACTGCGGGTTGATTATCTCCTGGCCGGCGATGCCTCTACGGAAGATGTCTATTTCAGGGAAATGAAACAGGAACCTTTCTGGGGCGGCCCCCGGAAAAACCTGACCGACCCTTTTGGATACGGGACATACCGCTACATTGCTTATGATTCGGCCACCAACCAATTGATTTTTTCGCGCGGTTTCAACTCCCTTTTTCAGGAATGGAAGGGCACTGAGGAGGCAAAAAAGATGAAACGGGCATTTCCAATGGTTGCCGTTATGCCTTTTCCAAAACATACCATCCGGTTTGTCATCGAAAAACGATCCTACCAAACCAATACGTTTGAGACCATTTTCGACCGGTTTATCAATCCGTCCGACTACTTTATTAACCGCGAAAGCATCCATAACCTCAAAACATCAAAAATCAAAGATTCGGGAGATCCTGTCAACCATGTTGATATCGCCTTTATTTCAGAAGGTTATACCACCCTTGAAATGGATAAGTTCCTGGAGGATGCAAAACGGTTTGCCGACTATTTTATGACCGTTGATCCTTATTCAAAAAATACACAACAATTTAATTTTTACGCCATCGAATCCCCTTCCGATGAGTCGGGCGTTACCATCCCCGGAAAAGATATTTTTGTCAATACCAACATTCACAGCAGTTTTTACACCTTCGACATGGACCGGTACCTCACGACCTTCGACACCAAATCAATGTATGATATTGCGGCCAATGTGCCCTACGATGCAATTTTTGTTTTGGTCAACAGCAAGCAATATGGTGGCGGCGGGTTTTACAACCACTATGGCGAAAGCACGGTTGACCACAAGCTTTCCCTGATTGTTTCCATTCATGAATTTGGCCACTCTTTTGCCGGCCTGGCAGATGAATACTACAGCTCGGAGGTCACCTATTCCGATTTTTATAACCTTGCTTTTGAGCCCTGGGAACCCAACATCACAACAAATGTCGATTTCCAATCCAAATGGAAAAAAATGATTTCTGAAGGCACCCCCATTCCGACGCCGAGAGAGCCAAAATATGCAGGCGTTACCGGCATGTTTGAAGGAGGCGGTTATCTCTCGAAAGGGATCTTTAGCCCTGCGATGGATTGCCGGATGAAAAGCAATGAAGCCCCGGGATTTTGTCCGGTATGCCAGGATGCCATTGCCAGGATGATCCGGTTTTATTGTGAGTAGTGGGTTGATATTCGATATCCGCCGCTTTTCGGTCCACGATGGCCCCGGTATCCGGACAACCGTGTTTTTTAAAGGATGCCCGCTCTCCTGTTGGTGGTGCCATAACCCGGAAAGCCAGCGGGCCTGCCCGGAAAAAACCAACCGGTTACGGATTGTGGCCAACATGCAATTTGAAAAACAAGAAACTACCGGTCGTTTCATGACAACCGATGAGGTTATGGCCGAAATTATTCCCGATCGGATGTTTTATGAAGAATCGGGAGGCGGGGCCACCTTTTCCGGCGGCGAGCCACTGATGCAGGAGGCCTTTTTAACGAAACTGCTTCAGGCATGCAAACAACAAGGATTGCATACCGCCATTGATACTTCCGGCTATGCATCACGGGAAACCATCGATAAAGTAATCCCTTTCACCGACCTGTTTTTATATGACCTGAAGTTATTGAACGATTCGCTCCATAAAAAATATACCGGCGTTTCAAACAGATCCATCTTATCAAACCTCTCCCTGATATTACAGTCACGAAAAAAGGTAATATTCCGTTTTCCGGTCATTCCCGGAATTACGGATACAACAGAAAACATCGATCTGTTGAAAAAGTTCATGGGTTCACTCGCCCATGGAATGACAAACAACCCGGCCGATCCATCCGGAGGCCCTGCCTTTGAAATCCATTTGCTGCCGTATCATTCCATGGCCCGCGATAAATACCGCCGATTCAAAAAATCGAACAAATTGCAAGGGCTTCCCGATGTGTCAAAAGAAGCGCTCATCCCTTTAAAACAGCAATTGGAATCGATTGGAGGCAAAGTCGTCCTGGGAGGGTGAAACGTAAATTGCGAAATCAGAACCAGAAACCAATATTAATAAAAAACTGAGGGCCTTTGTTCAAATTCGAACCCATCACCGACAATTCGACCGGGCCGATAAAACTGTCGTAACTGGCAGTAACCCCATACCCACAAAGGAAGTTCTGCCCTTTGAACAAATCCCTGGCATAGGAAACGGCTGCCCCGGCATCGGCTTTAAAAGTAAGATAAAGCTTCTGATAAAAGTTATACTGAATTTTCATTCGCGCCACGGCGCTGTAATTTCCAAATACCTGAACGCTCCGTAACCCGGTAAACGGGACATAGTTGGTAATGTAGTTGGGCGTTGTTGATCCCCCCAGCCCAAAAATATGTTGTAGCGGTGGACTGTCTTCGTTGCGCAACTGAAAACCTGCAAAAATGCCTGGCTGAAAAACCACCCTGCCGGAAAAAGGAACATTGTGGTCGTAGCGGATATAAAACATCGGGGAGTTGGTAAACAAATCCTGGCTCCAGTTTGCCGACAACGGCATAACATATTCGCCCCGCAGGGCGGCATTGAACCCACACGTCGGAAAATAGGCCCGGTCGCGCGTATCGGCGCTCAACGAAACAAACACAGTACCGTAACTCGAAAATGTGGAAACAGAGGATTGGTTCGTATCGGTATGGATTTCCTGGTCGAAACCGAAATATTCATACTCAAAACCGGTTTTGAAATTAAACCGGTTCCGGAAACTGTAATTGAAAAACAACAACCCTTTATAATCGGTAAAGGTTATCTTGTTGACCTTGATATCTTTGTTGTACAAGTCGAATTTAAACGAAAACAGGTCGGCCCCGATACCAATGGCAGCCTTCCCTCCCATCCCCGACAGGTAAACAACCCGCAACCTCGGATCGGGGCCAATGCACAAATCGGCAAACAACTTGGAATTTTTGCCAAGTAAGTTTCGAAAGCTCCCACCAAGAAGAATGCCTACATTATAATCGCTGTTATAATGGATCCCGGCAGAAAGTTTCCCGATCCCACCTTCCGTAATATCTAAGACCATTATCGATTTATTACCTTTGTTTTCAATGGAATAGGTTACTTTTTCAAAAAAACCCGAACCATACAGGGTACGGATGTATTTTTGCAAATCCGAAAACAATATTTTCTGAGGGCCCGACTTCTTCAGCCTGCTAAAAAAATAGCCATCGGGGAGCTTTTTATTTCCACGGATAATTATACTGTCGATCAGCAGGGTGTCGAGCGGGCGCGCATCGAATTTTTTCATTGGCCGGTATTCAATGGCATTCAGGGAATCGGCCAGGGCTTTGATTTCGGTATAGTGCGAACGCGCTACTCTTTCTCCCACCGCATCGATGGAATCATAAGAAGCAAAATCCAATATTCCATAATCGACATCATAATTAATTTTATAATTGGTCAGGCTATCGCCGATTTGATTTGCCCTGACACGATAAAAGGAAGTGATCTGGTCCAGCACGGTCATGATGGAACTGAGTTGTTCTTTGGTATCGTATAGTTTGTGCTGTACATCGCCACCTATAATAATCTGTGCCCCTGATTTTTTTACATCGCCAACCGGATAATTGTTCACAACGCCACCATCTACCAGGTACCGGCCATTGTATTCGACCGGCGAAAAGTATCCAGGAATTGACATACTGGCACGTATGGCCATGGGAAGGTACCCTTTGTCGAGCAACACTTCTTCACCGGTAAAAAGATCGGTGCCGATACATAAAAAAGGCGTTGGCAGTTTACTGAAATCCGTAATTTTATAAGCAGGCGACAAATATTGGTTCAACAACAGTTCAACCTCCTGTCCCTGGTACATGGAGGCGCTGATCGTAATCTTTTTCTTTTTTATGGGCAGGCTGACGATGGATTTTTCCCCATATTCTTTTTCTTCATACGCAATGTATTTCCTGTCCACTTTATCCTTCAGCAAATTATCCCAATTCTGGGCACGGATCATGGCCATAATGGAATCGGGATGATAGCCCAAAGCATAAAAACCCCCAACGATGCTGCCGATACTGGATCCGCCAATATAATCAATGGGCAGTCCAATTTCCTGGAACATCCTGAGCAAACCGAGATAAGCAAACCCCTTGGCGCCTCCCCCGCTGAGGATCAAGCCAACGGTTGGCCGCTTTGACGGGGTCGCCTTTTTTGTATCCTGCGAAAAAAGTTCCTGGGTCCAGAATAAGACGAAAAACAAGACAATTGCTATCAGGGAACGGTTCATATCGCAGCGTTAAAAAATATTTTCGGGAAAGTTAAAAAAATTACCAACAAGAATCAGGAACGATGGTTGAAAATTTATTCAGTAATTTTGGTAATTTAGCCTCGTGAACTAAAAAAAACCGAACATTATGAAAAAACTTTTCTTTTCGCTTGCCATCTTTCTGGCTACATCTTTTTTTACCTTTTCACAAACGATAGAAATTACGCCGTTTGGCGGTTATGTGTTTCCAGTTACCTGGTATGCTTCCAACGGCAATTTGTATTTTTTAGGCAATGGCCAGTACGGTGGAATGCTCAGTTTTGGCGTGAGCAATGCAATGGATGTGGACCTGATTTATAACCGGAGCGATACGAAAGGGCAGGTTAACCTTATCGGATATCCGTACAAAGAAGTTCCCCTAAGCATTAACTATTTTCAAGTCGGAACTACTAAAAATTTCAGGATCAATAAAATAGCTTCCCCTTTTGTCGGAATCAACGTGGGCGGTTGTCTGATGGCGCCCAAGGGCGAATACAACGACCAATGGTTTTTTTCTCTCGGTGTCAATGCCGGAGCCAAACTCTATTTTTCAAAACGGGTCGGGATTCGTTTACAGGCACAGATGTACATGCCCATTCAAAATGTGGGTTATGCCTTCTATATTGGCGGCGGTGGAAGCAGCAGCGGGATAACCCTGAGCTCTACCCTGGTCCAGTTTGGGTTCACCGGCGGTTTGATCTTCCGCTTAGGGCGCGTTGCCTATTAAAAAGAAGGGACAACCCCACCCCACTCCATCTCAAAACAAATCCTTTTCTGCTTTATAATCCCTCTTCCTGAACATGACCGACCGGATTACCTATTTACGGGAAATGAGCCTGAAAGCAGTGAACCGGATTTCATCCGAACGGGCTGAATTGGTTACTGATTTTTATCATTCGGGAATCGACCGGGAAGTCTCCGTTCCGGTTGCGCGCGCATTGGCGCTGCACCATATCCTGATGCATAAGTCCCTTTGGTTCGCCCCTGGGGAACTCATTGTCGGGGAACGGGGCTCCGCCCCCAAAGCCGTGCCCACCTATCCCGAAATCACCCTTCATTCCTTAGATGACCTTGAAATGCTCGATTCCAGGCCCAAAGTCTCTTTGAAGGTGGACGAAGCGACAAAAAAAGTTTATCGGGAAAAAATAATTCCTTTCTGGCAGGGAAAAAGCAACCGCGACCGCATTATGCGCGCTTTGCCCGGCGAATGGCACGAAGCGTACAAAGCCGGGATATTTACGGAATTTCAGGAACAACGGGCGCCCGGACATACCGTTGCAGGCGATAAAATTTATGGAAAAGGGATGCTCGATATTATTGTCGATATTCAAGAATCCTATGCCAAACTCGATTTTTTTAACGATCCCCTTGCCTTCGAAAAACAGGAAACGTTAAAATCGATGGAAATTGCGGCCAATGCCGTAATCATGTTTGCCAACCGTTACGCTGACAAACTTGAAGAACTGGCCAAAATGTCGGAGAAACCACACCAAAGCCCGGATACCGGATTTCAAATCCAGGATTTCAAAGAGTATAAAAAAGAACTCCTTAACCTTGCCTTGGTATGCCGGAATGTCCCTGCCCATGCCCCCCGGACCTTTCACGAAGCGCTCCAGTATTACTGGTTTGTTCATGTTTGTGTGATTACCGAAGTCAACCCCTGGGACTCATTCAACCCAGGAAGGCTGGACCAACACCTCTATCCTTTTTATAAAAATGAACTGGCTGCCGGAACCCTCACAAAAGAAAAAGCAGTTGAATTATTACAGAGTTTCTGGATCAAATTCAACAACCATCCCGCTCCGCCAAAAATCGGCGTAACCGCCCTGGAAAGCAATACCTATACCGATTTTGCCCTGATCAACCTGGGTGGGACCGGACCCGACGGGTCAGACGCGGTAAACGAATTGACATTTGTCCTGCTTGATGTCATTGAAGAGATGCGCCTGCTCCAGCCCAGTTCCATGGTTCAAATCAGCAAAAAAAATCCCGACAGTTTCATTCACCGGGCCCTTCAAATTACCAAAACGGGATTTGGACAACCCTCCTTTTTCAATACCGATGCCATCGTCCAGGAATTGATGAGACAAGGAAAAGAGGTAACCGATGCCCGCAACGGGGGCGCCAGCGGATGTGTGGAAGCAGGCGCCTTTGGGACGGAAGCCTATATCCTGAGCGGCTATTTCAATCTCACGAAAATCCTGGAGATTACCCTTCACAATGGCTTTGACCCACGGACCGGAAAACAGCTCGGGCCTGAAACCGGCAATCCCGGTCAATTCCAATCATTCGAGAAACTGCTCGAAGCTTTTCAAAAACAAATTGCTTTTTTTGCCGACATCAAAATCAAAGGCAACAACATCATTCACCGGATTTATGCCGATTATATGCCGGTGCCCTTTCTTTCGCTGATCATCGATGACTGTATCAAAAAAGGGTTGGATTATAATGCCGGCGGGGCACGCTACAATACAACCTATATCCAGGGCGTAGGGCTTGGAAGTGTTACCGACTCCCTGACGGCGTTGAAATACCATGTGTTCGACCAAAAAACCATCACCCTTACGGGCATGTGCAAAGCGCTGGAACAAAATTTCAAGGATTATGAAGAGCTCCGTTCCGAACTGATATACAACACCCCCAAATACGGAAACGACAACGATTATGCCGATACCCAGGCCATTTCCGTTTTTGAGATTTTTTACGGTGCCGTTAACGGAAGGCCTTCCTCTATTGGCGGTGCCCACCGGATCAATTTACTGCCCACCACTTCGCATATCTATTTCGGAAGCGTGACCGGGGCCACCCCCGATGGACGGCCAAGCGGACAACCGCTTTCAGAAGGGATTTCACCTGTTCAGGGCGCCGATCTCAAAGGCCCTACCGCCGTTTTGAAATCTGCTTCAAAAATCGACCATATCCGTACCGGAGGAACGTTACTGAACCAAAAATTTGCCCCTTCCTTTTTTGAGGACGAAGAGAGCATCCGGAAACTGACTTCGCTCATCCGCACTTATTTCAGGTTCGACGGGCACCATATTCAATTTAATGTCGTATCGGCCAAAACACTCCGCGATGCCCAACAACATCCCGAACAATATCGTGACCTGATCGTCCGTGTTGCCGGTTATAGCGATTATTTTAACGATCTTGGCGAAGATCTTCAAAATGAGGTAATAAGACGAACTGAACATGGGGCAGTTTAAATTTACCTGTAAATTAAACAATGTACAATTGAAACATCCTGGTTATGAGCAAACGTTTTCTTTTTCCAATACTGTTTTTTTTAGTTAACATGGCTTTTTCCCAAACCGATCAGGTAATTTTTCCCGGCAACGTAAAAACGTTGAAAAAAATCGACCATGGCGTCTTAGTGAAAACCGATCATGCCTATATGATGATCCAGGCTTACCAGGACCAGGTCATCCGCGTTAGGCTGTCAAGAACCCCGTTGGCAACAGATTTCTCCTATGCTGTCATTCAACAGCCACAGGCCGGTTTTAAAGAAATCGCAGAATTCCCCGAACAATGGGAACTGACTACCGATTCGTTGAAAATTGTCCTGATAAAAAACCCGATTTCCCTGAAGATATACAATCGTAAAAACCAGGTTTTATGCGAAGATTATCAGCCGTTTTCCTACACCTGGCAAGGGACGGAAGTGACCAACTATAAAAAGTTGTTCCCCGATGAAAAATTTTTAGGCCTTGGCGAAAAAACAGGCAATGTAAACCGCCGCGGCGATAAATTCGAAAACTGGAATTCAGATGTACCCGCCTATGCCATAAACGCCGACCCCATCTACCAAAGCATCCCTTTTTACATGGGGGTCCACGATAAGGTAACCTATGGGATTTTTCTCGACAACTCCTTCCGGACCAAATTCAACTTCGGGGCCTCTACCGATGAGCAATTTTCCTATTTCTCGGCCGCCAATGGCGAAATGAACTACTATGTCTTTGGCGCCTCCTCCCTTGCGGGGATCATCCGCGATTATACCTGGCTGACCGGCAGAATGTCAATGCCCCCGTTTTGGTCCCTCGGTTACCAGCAATGCAGATGGAGCTATTTTCCTGAATCGGAAGTACTCCGCTTAGCCAATACTTTTCGTGATAAACAAATCCCGTGCGATGTCATTTACTTAGATATCGATTATATGGATTCGTATAAAATATTTACCTGGAACGATAAAAAATTCCCGGATCCCAAGGCCATGATCGGGCAATTGAATGAACTTGGCTTCCATTTGGTGACCATTGTTGACCCGGGAATAAAGATCGAAAAAGGATATTTTGCTTATGACGAAGGGATAAAAAACGATTATTTCGCAAAATACCCCGATGGCGAATTATATACCGGCAGCGTATGGCCCGGTCGTTGCCATTTTCCCGATTTCACCAAAGAGACCGTCCGTGAATGGTGGGGCAATGCTTTCACACATTTAACCGGTCCCGGGGTAGAAGGTTTCTGGAACGATATGAACGAACCGGCCACCTGGGGACAGGGCATCCCAAATATCGTACAATTCGATTTCGACGGGCATCATGCTTCCATGGCAGAAACCCACAATGTTTACGGGTTGAATATGTCGCGGGCCACATTCGAAGGGACAAAAAAACTGCTGAACGGAAAACGGCCTTTCATCCTTACCCGTGCCGGATTTGCCGGAATCCAGCGATATTCGGCGGTTTGGACCGGCGATAATGAAGCTACCGACGACCACATGCTTTTGTCTGCAAGAATGGTCAACAGCATGGGGCTTTCGGGACTGTCGTTTGTAGGGCCCGACATCGGCGGGTTTATGGGAAACCCTTCGCCGGAACTTTACCAACGTTGGCTTTCACAGGGAGTATATACCCCCTTTTTCCGAAACCATTCTGCCTGGGGAACCGTTCATAAAGAACCCTGGTCGTTTGGAGAAGAGGTCGAAAAAACATCGCGGGAACAAATCAACCAACGTTACCGGCTGCTCCCTTACCTTTATTCCATGTTTTACCAATCCACCCTTTCGGGATTGCCCGTAGCACGAAGCCTTACCATCCCTTATACCTTCGACGAAAAGGCCTATTGGTATGCCTATCAAAACCAATATATGTTTGGCGATAACCTCCTGGTTGCCCCTGTTTCGTGCAAACAAAACGCCATCAAAGTGTTTTTGCCTGCCGGTGGATGGTACCGGCTCAGCTCAGGGAAATATTACAATGGGGACACAGAGGTTACCGTAGATGCGCCCCTGAACGACCTTCCCGTTTTCGCCAAAGCATCGGGGATTATCCCAATGCAGTCGGTTGTGCAATCTACCTCCAGGAAACCATCGCCTACCCTGGACCTTCACATTTATTATGGCGATAAACTCGGTTCTTTCCTCTATTATGAAGACGACGGCATTACCTACGCGTATGAAAAAGAAACCTTTTACAAAAGAACCATCACCTTTGACCCTGTAAAAAAATCCATTTCCTTAAGTAAAGTGGAAGGTTCTTTTGCTTCCCGGTTTTCAGCCATCCGATTGGTTTTACATTCATTTGAAAATGTAATGACTTTAAAATCAGAAGGGAAAGATTTTTCATTGAAACTGAGATCAACTACGGAGAAAACCGTTGAGATCCCGTTGACCAACTCAGAAATGAAGTTAACTTACTGATATTTAACGTCGAAAATCCATCGGACCGGATTCCCCATGCTTTATCTGTCCGTCAAAACTCCGTACCCATGAAAAACGGAACATCCACTTTTTTTTCCCTGCTGTTTCTTTTACTTATCTTCCAATCCTGCCGGAATGACAATCATTTCATTTCGGATAAAAACTACCGGGAAAAAGTCAGAAAACAATTTGAATCCCAAAAAAAACTGGCGGTAAACCGGGAAAAACAACTCTTCGGCGTATTCGACTCGGGACTCTCCCTGACCGAAAAGGAGGCGCTTCAATTTCTTTATGCATTTTTACCGCTCAGCGACCTGGCCGATTATGACGGAAGTTTTTATTTAAAGAATGTCCGTGCCTCCCTGGCAGCCAGGGATACCTTTTCATGGGGAAAATCCATACCTGAAGAGATCTTCCGGCACTTCGTCTTACCGGTGCGCATTAACAACGAAAACCTGGACTCTTCGCGGTGGCTGTTTTTCATGGAACTAAAAGACCGGATCAAACCCATGAACATGAAGGATGCCGTGCTTGAAGTCAATCACTGGTGCCACGAAAAAGTCACTTACCGGGGCACCGATGGACGGACCTCTTCCCCGCTTGCAACGGTAAAGACCGCCTATGGACGGTGTGGGGAAGAATCGACGTTCACTACGGCAGCATTGCGGGCCGTTGGGATCCCGGCACGTCAATGCTATACCCCCCGATGGGCCCATTCCGACGACAACCATGCCTGGGTTGAAGTTTGGATCGATGGGAAATGGCATTTCATCGGGGCATGTGAACCCGAACCCGATCTCGATATTGCCTGGTTCACAAACGCTGCAAAAAGGACGATGTTGGTCAATACCAATGTTTTTGGAGATTATTCAGGCCCCGAAGATGTTTTAATAAAAGATCCCCGTTTCACGAAAATCAACATCCTGTCGAACTATACCACCACAAAAAAAATAGTGGTAAAAGTGACCGATGAAAATAATCGACCCGTTGACAGTGCCACGACCGGTTTTCTTTTATACAACTATGCCGAATTTTTTCCTTTGCAAAAAACCTTTACCGATCAAAACGGCATTGCCTCTTTTACTACCGGATTGGGCGACCTAATCGTGTGGGCCACAAAAAACGGACACTTTGGATACCAGAAAGTTTCTGTAAACAATTGTGATACGGCTTATGTAACAATCAATAAAAAACCGGGGGAACGGTTGATCGAAACCTTCGACCTTGTCCCTCCCCCGGAAACAAAAAACATGGCCATTATCAGCGATTCAGTAAAGGAAATAAATATAAAACGCTTTGAATTTGAAAACACCCTCAGGACCGCTTATGAATCAACCTTTATCGATTCGTCCAAAACAATCCGGCTTGCCCCTACCCTGAAAATGAATGCCGATACCCTCTGGTATTTTTTAAAACGCTCCCGTGGAAACTGGCGCGATATCATCGATTTTATTTCATCGACGCCCATTGAGTCAAAACCGCTTGTTTTTCCGTTGCTCCGCAACATCTCCGAAAAAGACCTGCACGACGTCACTTCCGGGGTATTGCTGGATAATATCCTTTACAGTCAAACCTTTTCGCCGCTGACCAACGATCCTGAAATATTTGAAAAATATATCCTTTCGCCCCGGATCGATATCGAATGGCTGAAACCTTTTAAATCCTATTTTCAGGAAAAAACGGCGCCGGAGATGGTCGATAAATTCAGAAACGATCCGGAACAATTGGTTTTATGGTTAAAAAAACGCATGAAGATTGACCCTTCAGCCAACTATTCCCGGGCCCCCCTCACGCCCATCGGGAGCTATGAATTGCAGGTTACCGACCTTCATTCGATGGGGATACTCTTTGTTGCCATGTGCCGCAGCTTTGGTATCCCGGCACGGCTTGAACCGGGAACACGCGTTCCTCAATACTTAGCACAGAAGGGTTGGAGCGATGTTTTCTTCGAAAAACCACCCGAAATTTCCAACCAAAGGGGTTCCCTTGTCCTTTTGTCCGATAAGGAAAACAACCGTATTCCCGAATATTATGTTCACTACACCATTGAGAAATTTTCTGAAGGTTTTTTCCAGTCCCTCGACTTTGAATCCGATCCACAGGTAAAAAATTTCCCCTTTACCCTTCAGGTCGCCCCGGGTTATTATCTGCTTGTTACCGGTGTCCGTTTACAGGATGGGACCGTATTGGCAAAGATGCAATCGTTCAACGTGGAAGAGAATAAAAAAACAGAGATGAAAGTCACCTTAAGAAAAGACCCTTCGCCCCTGCCTGTTATCGCAAAAGTGGAAATAAAAACCCTGCTTGCCGGTATTTCGGAAAATCGGAATCCCAATCTACATCATGGAAAGGGAATTGTTCTCGCCTTCCTTGAACCAGAAAAGGAACCGACCCAGCATTTTATCGCCGACCTGAAATTAATGCAACAGGATTTCTCGAAATGGGAGGGGAACATCCTTCTCTTTTTTGTGAATGAAAAAGAAAAATCGGCTTTCTTAAACAAAAACAAAGCAGAACTACCGGCTGGAATCCAATATCTGGTAAATACACCGGGTACATATAGTAAATTATCCGGTGAAATCCACAGGGAGGTGGGACAACGGCTCCCCCTGATCATCTATATTCATCAGAAAGGGGAAATAAACTACCTGTCGGAAGGATATCGGATCGGGACCTGTGAGGCATTGATAAGGATGACAGCGTCGGAGAACACAAGAACGAAGCATTGATGGCCGCAATTGCAAGGCCAATTGGTTCCGGATTGGAAAAATAACGTATTTTTGTTTTATGCGAAAAGATGGCCTCCTGCTTTTGCTAATTACACTTTTTTCGTGTTTCACGTACGCTCAGGAACCTGTGATCATGCGGGGTTCGGCGTATTGTTCATGGAAAAAAAGCAATGCCCGGGTCCCTTTGAAAAACTGCAATGAAAAAAGTGGGAACCAACAGCCTTTCGATGTACTGAAATATACCCTGGCCCTCAATCTTTATCCTTGTTACAGCCCTCCCTATCCAAAAAGTTTTATTGGTTCAAACATCCTCCGGTTCAGGGTTGATTCAACCCTGGGCAGCATCCGGTTAAATGCGGTCAATTCGTCGTTGACTATTGATTCGCTTGGCTTTTCAGGTATTGCTTTTACCCATGCCAACGATACTTTGACCATTTTTCTGGACCAGGTTTACCTGGCGGGCGATACGGTGGATGTTCAGATTTTCTACCGCCACAAAAACGTACACGATTATGCGTTCTATGTCAATTCGGGTATGCTTTTTACCGATTGTGAACCCGAAGGGGCCCGCAAATGGTTCCCTTGTAAGGACACGCCCTCCGACAAAGCCCTTTTGGACCTGACGGCCAAGGTGAAATCGAGTGTAAAACTGGGCTCAAACGGATATCTTGCCGATTCTGTTTTGGTTGGCGACACTTTATGGTACCATTGGGTTTCCGATGAAAATGTGGCTACGTATCTCGTGGTTTTAAGTTCAAAAATCAATTACAACTTAGATATTATTTACTGGAATAAAATCAGCGATCCCTCCATTAAAATACCTTTCCGTTTTTACTATAATACAGGGGAAGACCCTTCCCCGGTGAAAGAGATACTTCCGTCAATGGCTACCTGGTATTCGCGGCATTATACCGAACATCCCTTTCCAAAGAACGGGTTTGCCACCTTAAACAGCGATTTTCCCTGGGGAGGGATGGAAAACCAAACCCTCACCAGTCTTTGCCCGGGTTGTTGGATCGAATCGCTGGTAGCGCACGAATTTGCCCATCAGTGGTTTGGCGATATGGTCACCTGCCGTACCTGGGCCGATATCTGGCTGAACGAAGGCTTTGCCACCTGGTCGGAAGCATTCTGGTACGAAAGCTATGCCGGCTATGATGCTTATAAAGCCGATATTGACCAGGATGCCACAGACTATTTAAACAACAATCCGGGGTGGCCAATTTCTATTCCCGAATGGGCAACCCAGACGCCCAGCCCCGATGTTTTGTTCAATTACGCCATAACATACGCCAAGGCAGCCTGTGTTTTGCATCAATTGCGCTATGTTTTGGGCGATTCGCTATTTTTTAAATCCATCCAGGCCTATTGCAACAATCCCAGCTTGAAATTTCAATCCGCTTCCATCCATGATTTCAACCAGATGGTGAATCAGGTGACGGGCGAAGATTATCGTTGGTTTTTCGAAGCCTGGCTATTTCAGCCCAACCATCCGGTATATCAAAACACGTATCATTATGAGGATGCCGGAAACGGACAATGGAAGGTGAACTTTTTCGCCCGACAGGTACAATCCAATTCCGTTTTTTTTAAAATGCCCATCGAAATCAGTGTTCGTTTTACCGACGGTTCCGACACCCTTGTAAAGGCAATGAACGATGCCAACAATCAACTATTTTCCTGGTTCTTCAATAAGAAACCGGTGTTGCTGCAATTCGACCCCAATCATCAAATTGTTCTAAAAGAGGGAAGCACGGCCTTGGGCATCGGCCAACCCCAAAACAACAAAACGGGGATCAGCCTTCGACAGAACATCCCCAATCCGGTATCCGGAAAAACCGTTATCCATTTCATACTTACTAACGGCCAATTGGTTACACTGGATGTTTTCAATATTTCCGGGGAAAGGGCAATCGAGGGGGACAAAACCTTTTACCCGGCAGGGGAATACCAAAAAACCCTCGATTTTTCGAATTTCCCGCCCGGGCCCTATTTTTACAAACTCACCGCCGGCGACGAAACAATAACCAAAACGTTAATGGTAATAAAAAGACAGCCATGATGGTAAAAAAATCTTTTTTTGTTGGTTTATTTTTCATGTTACTCCTGCAACACTCCATTGCCGGAGTTTCCGGGCCTAAAGTTGACACCGCCCGTTTTTACATGGAGCACAGTTATGATGTTCTGAAATATACCCTGAACATCGATCTTTATGCCTGTTATTCTTCCCCCTATCCCAGATCGTTTACGGCAGGTTTAAACGTTTCTGTCCGGGTAGATTCATCCCTGAACACCATCCGCCTGAACGCGGTCAACACTTCCCTCGAAATCGACTCTGTAGGCTATCCGGGTATCGCTTTTACCCATTTGAACGATACCCTTACTATTGTCCTGGACCGTATTTACGTGCCCGGTGAATTGCTTTCCGTTGACATTTTTTACAGGCACAAAAATATCTTTGATCATGCTTTTTATGCCTCCTCCGGATATGTTTTCACCGATACGCCCCCGGAAGGGGCCAGGAAATGGTTCCCTTGCTGGGATAGGCCCTCCGACAAAGCCAAATGGGAAGTTACGGCGAAAGTTCCGATAACGGCCCGGTTGGGTTCAAACGGTTGCCTTGCCGATTCGCTCATCATGGCCGATACCATTTGGTATCATTGGATTTCCGATTTCCCCATGGCTACCTATCTGATCACCCTTTCATCAAGGTCAAACTGGCTGGTCCATACTGCTTACTGGCACAAATTAGGGAACCCACCCGACAGCATTCCCATCCGCCTTTATTATAAACAGGGTGAGAACCTGAACACGGTGAACAGTGTAATACAACCCATCACCGATTTTTATTCCGGATATTTCGGCAATTATCCTTTGGAAAAAATCGGTTTTGCCACCCTGAGCAGCTCTTTCCCTTGGGGCGGAATGGAAAACCAAACCATGGTGAACCTCATGCCCGGTGGTTATAACGATGCCAACCTGATTGCCCATGAACATGCCCACCAGTGGTTTGGCGACATGATAACCTGCGGGACCTGGGCCGATATCTGGCTGAACGAAGGTTTTGCGACCTATTGCCAGAACCTTTGGGTTGAACATTCGGAAGGATACGATACTTACAAAGCAAGCATGAATTCGCTGGCGAATTATTATCTCTCTACCAATCCGGGCTGGCCGTTGTACCATCCGGAGTGGGCCATCCATACCCCCTCAGGCAGTCAGTTGTACAACCAATCCATCACTTACAACAAAGGGGCTTGTGTGTTGTTCCAATTGCGTTATGTTTTGGGCGATTCCCTGTTTTTTGCAGTCCTGGGCGATTATGCTGCCGATACAACTTTCAGGTTTAAGACAGCCATTACAGAGGAATTTATAGCCAAAATGAATACGGCCACGGGGCAAGAACTGAACTGGTATTTTGACGAATGGGTATATGCCCCAAACCACCCGCTTTATCAGAACACCTTTGAAATAATCCCCTTGGATACGGAAACATGGAAAGTAAAATTGGTCATCAACCAAACACAAACAAATACCCAGTTTTTCACCATGCCAATACAGGTCGAAATTTCATTTGCCGATGGAACCGATACGCTGGTACAGGTATGGAACAACTCGAACAACCAGGTTTTTGAAATGGTTTTTGGAAAACAACCGGAGAACCTCGCTTTTGATCCTTACAGGAACATTTTGCTGAAACAGGCAACGACCATTGTGGGTACGCCGGAAACGGGAAAATCAACCGGAAACAAGCTTTTTCAGAATAAGCCCAACCCCTTCCGGCAAACCACTTCGGGGGCATTTCAGGTTGCCACCACCGAAAAAGTAATCATTTCCGTAACCGATTCCAACGGGAAAGTAATTGCCCGCCCGGTCATTGGCATGTATGATCCCGGATATTACCGGTTTGAGTTTCAAAACCCGGCACTCGCCCCAGGCATCTATTTTTTAAAAATGGAAGCAGGTTCCTTTCAGGATACAAGGAAAATGGTCCTGATCCGGTAGCTAATTTCGTTTGTAAAGCAGGTTTATCGGGTCGTTGACCTTTTCATCGAGCAATGCCAAAAGTTCGATTTCTTTCATTTCGCCGATATAGTGAAAATGCAATCCCTGGATATATTCTGCTTTTATCTCTTCAATATCTTTCTGGTTGTCTTTCGACAAGATGATATCCGTTAGGTTGGCCCTTCGGGCAGCAAGCATTTTTTCTTTAATCCCGCCTACGGGCAACACCTTTCCACGAAGGGTGATTTCTCCTGTCATTGCCATTCGTGCCCTGACTTTGCGTTGGGTAAAAGCGGAAGCCAGCGCAGTAAACATGGTAATTCCTGCGGATGGGCCATCTTTGGGGGTCGCCCCTTCTGGAACATGAATATGAACATTCCAGTTCTGGAAAATATCGGGGTCGATACCAAAATCCCCGGAATGTGCTTTGAGATAAGCCAGGGCAATGGAGGCCGATTCCTTCATTACATCTCCCAAATTCCCGGTCAGGGTTAGTTCGCCTTTCCCACGGCTCAGGCTCACTTCCACAAAAAGGATATCCCCTCCGGTCATGGTCCAGGCCAGTCCGGTCACCACACCGGCAATTTCGTTCGATATGTATTTTTCAACCTGAAAAATCGGGATTCCCATAATGGCTTTTAAGTCGGCCTGGCCCAGCTTTTTCGGGAACTTCTCCCCGTTAACGATCAACCTTGCTTTTCCACGAATGATTTTCGCAATACTTTTTTCCAAAGTCCTTACGCCCGATTCGCGGGTATAATCCTCAATAATTTTTTGTAATATCCCGCCCGAAAAAGAGAGCTGGTTTTTTTTCACCCCATGTTCCCGCAGTTGTTTGGGAACTAAGTGACGGGTAGCGATCTCAATTTTTTCTTCCATCAGGTAGCCTGGAATATCAATGATTTCCATACGGTCGCGCAATGCCGGATGGATGGTATTCAGGGTGTTAGCAGTAGCGATGAACATGATGCGAGAAAGATCGTATTCCACTTCCAGGAAATTATCGTAAAAAGCCACATTTTGCTCCGGGTCGAGCACTTCGAGAAGCGCTGCCTGGGGATCGCCGTTGATGTTCATGCCCATCACTTTATCGATTTCATCCAAAACAAAAACCGGATTGGACGATTTGACCTTTTTAATTCCCTGTAAAATCCTTCCGGGCATGGCCCCGATGTAGGTTTTACGGTGGCCTCTGAGTTCCGATTCATCCCGCAGACCCCCCAGCGACATCCGGGTATATTTTCGTCCCAATGCGCGCGCAATCGATTTCCCTAAGGAAGTCTTTCCAACCCCCGGGGGGCCGACCAAGCAAAGGATCGGGGATTTCAGGTCTTTTTTAAGTTTGATTACGGCAAGATATTCAATGATCCGTTCTTTCACCTTTTCGAGGCCGTAGTGGTCTTCGTCGAGAATCTTCATGGCATTGTGGAGGTCTAAGTGGTCATCGGTGTATTCCCCCCAAGGCAATTGTACCAGGGTTTCAAGATAATTTACCTGGATGGAATACTCGGCCGCCATCGGGTGCATGCGCTGAAGTTTGCCCATTTCCCGGTCAAATACCTCCTGAACTTCTTTTGACCATTTCTTATTTCTGGCCTGGTCCCTCAAAATATTGACTTCCTGTGCATTGGGACTTCCGCCAAGTTCTTCCTGGATGGTTTTTAGCTGTTGGTTTAACAAGAAGTCCCGTTGTTGCTTATCAAGATCGGTTTTAACCTTATTCTGAATTTGTTGTTTCAGGTCGATCACTTGAAGGTCTTTGGAGAGTTGTGTCAAAACCAGGTTTGCACACTCTTCCAGGTTTAAAACTTCAAGCAGTTTTTGTTTCTCATGAACATCGATGGTTAGGTTTGAAGAGATAAAATGGACAAGGAACGAAGGGCTTTCAATGTTTTTTATGGCAAAAGCAGCTTCCGAAGGAAGATTGGGCGATTTTGAAATAATCTGGATGGCGAGATCTTTCAATGATGCAACGAGGGCATGGAATTCGCCATTGTCTTTGGGAATATCGACCGTGGTTTCAAGGGCAGTGACGGTTGCCATAATGTAGGGGTCAGACTGGATCATTTCCGTGATCCGGAATTTTCTTTTCCCCTGGATAATGGCAGTATTGCTCCCATCGGGCATTTGTAAAATTTTCAGAATATAAGCTACCGTTCCCACCGTGTTCAAATCTTCAAATTCAGGGTCTTCGATGTTGGAATCTTTTTGGGCAACTACGCCAATAATCCGGGTTCCTTTGTAATATTCGCGGATAAGCTTGATCGACTTGTCGCGCCCAACGGTAATAGGGATAACAACTCCGGGAAAAAGGACGGTATTCCTCAAAGGCAGGATGGGCAGTACATCGGGGATATCTTCGGTATTCATCGCCACTTCATCTTCAGAAGAGAGCAAGGGGATGAATTCAGTTTCAGAATCGATCAGGTCGGATAAAACAATTTGATTTTTTTCCATTGATGTCAATTAGCGGTCAGTCAGTATGTCAAAAAAACCCTGATAAAAAACCAGGGTTGGGGCGATTACAAGATGTGTGCCAGGAATTCGGATGATGCTTACAGGTATTTATTTTTCAGGGTAAGGTTGTACACGCTTGTCAAAAGGTCTTTTTCAACCTGGTCGAAAGTTCGGTGCCGGCGGGAATATACGATTTCGGCCACCTCTAAGGCTTTTTTAATATTAAAGTTGGTATGGCCGGCCGTGCCGCCCCAGGTAAAGCTGGGAACAAAATTCCGTTGAAAACCGGAGCCAAATATGTTTGCGCTTACGCCGGTCACCGTTCCGGTGTTAAACTGGGTATCAATGGCACATTTTGAATGGTCGCCCATGATCAACCCGCAAAACTGAAGGTGTGTATTTACGAAGGTTTGTTTGGCATAGCTCCATAACCTGACATGGTCGTACGTGTTTTTCAGGTTGGAGGTATTGGTATCGGCCCCAAGGTTACACCATTCGGAAATGACAGAATGTCCGAGAAAACCATCGTGGGCTTTATTGGAAAAGCCAAACAGGACGGAGTTGTTAACCTCGCCGCCCACCCGGCAATGTGGGCCAATGGTGGTAGGCCCGTATATTTTTGCCGCCATTTTCACCTGTGCCCCTTCGCATAAGGCAAATGGGCCACGGATCAGGCTGCCTTCCATGATTTCAGCGTTTTTACCAATGTAGATCGGCCCGTTGGCAGCGTTGAGCACGGCACATTCAATCTTTGCCCCTTTCTCAACAAATATCCGGTCTTCCTGAAAAACCCGGTTTGTGTCGCTGATTGTTTGCGATTTACGCCCTTTTGTCATGATTTCAAAGTCATCCATGAGGGCGATTTCATTTTTCGAAAATATTTCCCAGGTATGGTTGATTTTAAGCGGTGGCGTTGTTATGGCGATCTCCTCAATGCCTTCAGAAGCGGGTTCTCCCAACCTGTCCAACTCATCTTCCATAACATGTAAAGCAATGATGGTATCGTTAAAAACAACGATCTGATTGCGTTTCAACTTCTTGATTGCAGATACTATTTCATCATTGGGACAAACAGATCCGTTAATCAGCACATTTTCGCTTTCCCTCACAATGGGGAATTTGTGCGAGAGATAACTTTCGGTTAGGGTGGAAGTAGTTGATTTTAACCTTTTTTCCCATTTTTCACGGATGGTTAAAATACCAATCCGGATATCTGCGACCGGCCTCATAAAAGTGAGCGGTAGCAGGTTCATCCGGACAATACTCTCATCAAAAAGGATATAATTCATAAGGCTGCAAATTTCGCGTCGATGGATCCGAATCAGATTGTAAAGTTATGAAAATAAATAAATAAAAAAAGCCTGCCGGACAAACCGGAGGCTCTTTAAATAATTTTCTGGCGGTTTACTTCGCTAAATTCTTGTCTAAATGCTTTTGATAACGGCTTTTAAATTTATCCACACGGCCCGCTGTGTCAACCAGTTTCATTTTACCGGTATAAAATGGATGGGAAGTGTGCGAAATTTCAAGTTTTACCAACGGATACTCCATTCCGTCTTCCCAAACAATGGTTTCTTTGGTTTTGACAGCCGATTTGGTAAGAAAGGCATATTCGTTCGAAATATCTTTAAAAACCACCAGCCTGTAATCCTTCGGATGAATATCTTTTTTCATTGCAACAGGGTATATAATTAAATATGAGGGTGCAAAAGTAAGGATTTCTTTTTGAACTACAAAGATATTTTTAAGAAAAACAGGTAAGTAAAAAATGCATGGTATCGCTGCGGTCGGAGTACTCCCATAATCCGGGGTAGTGTGCCTTTCCGGGCATAACCACCGGAAACGGAAGTGGGTTACCGGAAACAATGCATTGGATGGAATCGTAATTCGTCCGTATATCGGCATAAACATCATCCATCTCTTTGTAATATTGATAATTCAGTATAGCAATCGGAGAACTGACCGGTCGGTTTTCGCAAACCAGGAGAAAACCGGTATCCAAAAACGGGAGATGGTTCATTAACCGTATTGTCTTTCTGTATTGGTAATTATTTGCGTATTTATGATGGTTGATAAGATAGCGAAAATCGCCCAATTTCTCTGTTAACCTTTGAAAACCATAACCTTCCGGAACGTAAATCTTTGAAACGCTCCTGCACCCCATTCCAAAATAGAGCATGATATCGGCCGCTATCCCGGTTAAAGATGCATCGTTTTCATTTCCGTCAAGAATGGCAACCCCATTCCTGTTTTTACGGATAATGTTGGGATACCTGCCGAAATAAAAATCGAAATAGCGCGATGTGTTGTCGTTCCCGGTAGCAATAACGGCATCGAAACCGCTCAGTTTTCCTTCAATAAATGCGATTTGTTCCTTCCAGCGGGGATCGATCCCGGTCAGGACCCCGGCCAGGGCCGGCAATAAAACCCTGTCGGAGGCGGAGAGTTTGGCTTTAATTTTATTACCGGACATTAAGACACATAGAAAATCATGAAACCCTACCGCAGGGAGGTTCCCGGCCATAACAACCCCAACGGTACCGGTTTTCTTCATCGGGCGAATCGCAGAAAGGTAAGTGTCAATCCATTGATGCAGGTTTTCTTTTTCCAATGCCAGCCCCAATGCGTTTAATGCAACTTCAATAAACCCTGGGATAAACCATGGGTTTTCGTTCGACGCCCTAATTGCAGCTTCCCTGAGTTCCTGTACCAAAGGATGGCCCCCTCCTTCATTGACGCTGCGCAAAAGGTTGCCCAGTTGAATAAACGAAGATATCCGGTCATCAATTTCCATAATTCATTTTTTTCGCAAAGGTAATTGAATTATACCGGTTCGGAAAAGGTTTGCAAGTATTGAGCTTTTGTTCCTCCCGGTATCACGGCCTCTATAACGCCGGATTTTAAGAATCAGGCAGGTTTCAAAAAGGAAAGCGGTTTGGATTACATGATTTTTATTTATATTTGTGGTTTAGCAATTAAATGTTTTACTTTGTTTTTTTGAATGGTATAATTATAATCTATCAATACATAACCGTTAAAAACTTTTTTGTATGAAAAAACACAATTTTAATGCCGGCCCATCCGTACTGCCACAAGTAGCCATCGAAAATTCAGCAAAAGCCATTCTTAATCTTAACGGGACCGGTTTGTCCCTTTTGGAAATTTCTCACCGCAGCAAAGATTTTCAAGCCATTCTTGATGAGGCCATGGATTTGTTCAAAGAATTGTTGAACATTCCTGCAGGGTATCAGGTCATTTTTTTAGGGGGGGGGGCAAGTACGCAATTTTGCATGATCCCATATAATTTTTTAAACAAAAAAGCCGGTTATCTTGAAACTGGTGTTTGGGCCGAAAAAGCAATCAAAGAAGCAAAATTTTTCGGCGAAGTAGAAATTGTCGCTTCCTCCAAAGACAAGAATTACACCTACATTCCCAAAGGTTATTCCATTCCAACGGATATTGATTATTTTCATATAACAACCAACAACACCATTTATGGTTCCGAAATCCGAACCGACATGGAGAGCCCCGTGACACTGATAGCCGATATGTCGTCGGATATTCTCAGCCGGCCCGTGGATATCTCCAAATATTCGCTCATCTATGGCGGGGCACAGAAAAACCTTGGCCCGGCAGGCGTTACTTTTGTTATTATAAAAGACGGAATTCTCGGAAAAACCGATCGGAAAATCCCTTCCATGCTTAACTATGCCACCCACCTGAAGGAACCCTCGCTGTACAATACCCCTCCTGTATTTGCAATCTATACCTGCCTCGAAACGTTGCGGTGGATCAAAAACTTAGGTGGGGTCAAGGCCATTGAAGCGATGAATATCAAAAAAGCAAACCTGCTCTATGATACCATCGACAACAGCAACATGTTTATCGGGACAGTTGAAAAAGAGAGCCGTTCCATCATGAATATATGCTTTGTAATGAAAGACCCATATAAGGGAAAAGAGGATGCCTTTATGGAATTTTCAAAAACCAAGGGTATTTTAGGGATCAAAGGGCATCGTTCCGTAGGCGGGTTCCGCGCCTCAACCTACAATGCGCTTCCTATTGAAAGCGTTCAGGTATTGGTGGACGCCATGAATGAATTTGAAAAAAACAATCTTTAATCTATTGTATCACTTTTGACCTTACCAAAAATCAAACTATATGACAAAAGTATTAATTGCCACCGATAAACCCTTTGCACCGGTTGCGGTAAAAGGCATCCGAGAAGTTACCGAAGGGGCTGGGTTTGAGCTTGTCCTCCTGGAAAATTATACCAGCCAGGACGATTTTATCAAAGCAATCGGCGATGTTGATGCCGTGATTATCCGAAGCGATAAAGCGACCAAAGAGGTCATCGAGGCAGGCCGGAACTTGAAAATCATTGTCAGGGCCGGGGCCGGATACGATAATATCGACCTTCAGGCAGCTACTGCCAGGAATGTGGTTGCAATGAACACTCCCGGCCAGAATTCAAATGCTGTTGCCGAACTTGCCCTTGGCATGATGGTATATTATGCCAGAAACTTTTTTAATGGCAAATCAGGATCGGAACTGATGGGGAAAAAACTAGGCATCCACGCCTATGGTTTCGTCGGGAAAAATGTTGCCCGCATTGCCAAAGGGTTCGGAATGGATGTATATGCCTTTGACCCCTTTGTCCCAAAAGAGGAAATTGAAAAAGATGGGGTAAAATGGGTTGCCACCGTGGAAGAGCTTTACCGGAATTGTAATTTTATCTCACTGCACATCCCAGCCAACAGCCAAACCAAACAATCGGTCAACTTTGCCTTATTATCAAAAATGCCTGCCCCAGCCTGCCTGGTCAATACCGCCAGGGCCGAAGTAATCAACGAGCCCGATCTGTTGAAAATGTTTCAGGAACGCAAAGATTTCGCTTATCTTACCGATATTGAACCGACAAATAAAGCGGAAATTGAAGCCGGTTTTAAAACAAAATTTTTCTGTACCCCAAAGAAAATGGGCGCCCAAACCGAGGAAGCCAATATCAACGCCGGTATCGCAGCTGCAAAGCAAATCGTTGACTTTATCAAAAACGGGGATAAAACCTTCCAGGTAAACAAATAATTAATTTCCGTCATCACGCCTGATCAATGTATCATTAATTCAACTTCCCATGGAAAACGAACATGAAAAGCCAACCACTTTTTTCAGGTTTGAAGACCTGAGAATTTATCACAAAGCGCTCGATTATATCGGCTGGGTTCATACCATGGCCAATGGGTCAACAAACGATCCTTTCTGTAAATCGTTTTTTGACCGCTTTCTTGCTTCGGCCAACAACATCGCCCTGAATATCGCGGAAGGCTCGTCAAGAAATAAAAGCCAATTCGTCTATTATTTGAAAATGGCCAAGAGTTCGGTCCGTGAATGCGTTGTTTTATCGACCATCGCAAAAAGCAGGTCCTTTATCAGCCCCGCCGCCTACGACGATTCGAAAAACCACCTGATGGAGATGACAAAAATGATCGGCGCCCTCATCGGATCCCTGCAACGCAATACCAAACCAGGGGAACCGGAGGAAGATGACGACGAATTATAAAACTCAAACAACGAACAAACAATGGCTATTTTAAAAGCATTTAAAGGGTTGAGGCCACCCGGGGAAATTGCCTCCCGTGTGGCTTCACGGCCGTACGATGTACTAAATTCAGAAGAAGCAAGGGAAGAAGCAAAGGATAACCCCCATTCGCTCCTCCATATCATCAAACCCGAAATTGACCTTCCTGAAAATACCGATGTCCACGCACCCGCCGTTTATAATAAAGCCAGGGAAAATTTCGACCTTTTTAAAAACAAGGGTTGGCTTGTGCCCGATCAGGAAGAGCTGCTCTATGTCTATGCACAAACCATGAACGGAAAAACCCAATATGGGATCGTCGGTTGTGCCGGGGTTGACGATTACATGAATGGCATCATTAAAAAGCACGAACTAACGCGAAAAGACAAAGAAGAAGACCGGATGAAACATGTCCGCATCACCAATGCCAACATGGAACCCGTTTTCTTTACCTATCCTGCCCTGCCGGAAATTGACGATATCATTTCCAAATTTGTCAACAACCATGCCCCCGTTTATGACTTTACCGCCCCCGATGGCGTTGGGCACCACTTCTGGGTCATAGGGGATCAAGCGGTTATCGGACAAATTATTGCACTTTTTAAAACCATCCCCTTTACCTATGTCGCCGATGGACATCACCGAACAGCCGCTGCCGCGTTGGTTGGGAATGAGAAAAAACAAAACAATCCGCATCACAACGGCAGTGAAGATTATAATTTCTTCTTGGCCGTCCACTTCCCCGACAACCAGTTATCCATCATTGACTATAACCGGGTGGTAAAAGATTTGAACGGTTTATCGGTGCAGGACTTTTTGAAAAAACTGGAAACCGTTTTTGATGTAACCAGGATGGGGACAGAAATATATAAACCCGTTGCCCTTCACAACTTCGGATTGTATATCGATCATCAATGGTATTCGCTCACGGCCAAACCCGGAACATACAACAACAACGACCCCATTGGAGTCCTTGATGTTACCATTCTTTCACAACTCGTACTTGACCAGATTCTCGGGATCCATGACCTGCGTACCTCCAACCGGATTGATTTCGTGGGAGGAATCAGGGGTTTGGGCGAACTGAAAAAACGGGTCGATAGCGGCGAAATGGCCGTTGCCTTTGCACTTTTTCCCGTATCAATGAAACAACTGATCGATATTGCCGACTCGGGAAACATCATGCCCCCGAAAACGACCTGGTTTGAACCAAAATTGAGGTCGGGATTGGTTGTCCATGCCCTCGATTAAACCGTTATTTGTTCATATAATCCCAAAAAACAACCTGAAGGTAGGCTTTCCCCTCCTGTCTGACGGTATCGGGCAACTTAGGATCGCTCCACCAATAGTAAAAGTTTGTTCCTTTGTCATAGGCAAATTGTGTATTGGGACGGATCCATCCAACCCCGTCTTCGGTCGAATAATAGGAAAAATCAGGGGCATAGGGGTTTAACAGGTTTTTACTATACCGGAATTCCTTCGTTGATAAACCCATTTGAGAAAACAGGGTGGCAGCAATATCATGCTGGTTGCCCAATTTGCCAACAAGGGTCCCCCGATACTCTTTTTTAACCACCGGGCCATAAAAAAGCAAGGGTATCCGATGGTATTCGCACGATTCCGGATGCCAGTTCCGGTACGAATTATGACTGTGGTCGGCAACAACGATAAATAAAGTGCTGTCGTACCAGGGTTGTTTTTCGGCTTTGGCAAAAAAATCGCCAAGACAACGATCGGTGTACCAGGCTGCATTGATGTATTCGTACTCGTTGTCCCCCCATTTCAAAGGTTTTTCGGAAGGCTGGTCCCAGGGGGAATGGGTACTCAGCGTAAAAAGGGCTGCAAAAAATGGAACGGGCACCGATTTCAAGTCACCGACCATGTAATCCAGGGTGAATTGATCATGGATACCCAGCTTTCCCTGAGGAAGATTTTTTGGAAAATCATATACTTCCATGATCTTATCAAATTGGTTATAAATAATATACCCCTTTATGTTTCCATAAATCAACTGCCCCCCAAAATAAAAGGAAGAATGATAACCCTGTTGCTTTAAATCCCTGACCATGCTTGGCAACTTCACAAATTTATCGGGCTGCACCGTAATGGAGCTTACCGGATGAGCAGGAAAACCTCCGAAAATAGAGGCCATTCCCTGTTCCGAACGGGAGCCTGAAGCATACACCCGATCGAACAGGATACCCTGTTTCAGCAACTTTTGAAATTCCGGTGTAATTCCCGGTTCGCCACCCAATTCCTCGATAAGATCGGCCGACCAGCTTTCGAGGATTAACATAACAATGTTTGGCCGACGGGTAGTCAGTACCTGAATGGTTGAATCCTTCGGGGCGCGATAGATTTTCGACACAATCCTCTCAGCCGTTGGTTGGTCCATAAATTGATATGGATTATGATTGAAATTTTGCAAATTTTCAAAAATACTGATATACAAGTTGAATACGTTGTTTACCGCAGCTACATTCAGAATGTTGTGATCGGAATAATACGATTCGCTCTGATTAATCGGTATCTGTTGAATGCCTCCCCGCATGCCGGTAAAAAGAAAAACCGGAACCAGGAAAGTGAACCCCAACGAATACCAAACATTCCGCTTAACCTCTTTCAGGTCCTTGTAAAATAGTTTATTATAGGCTACAACCCCGGTAACCGAAAGGATGAGAAAAATAAAAACAAGAAGGAAAAAGGTCGCAGTTTCGGCCGAATTATAAATTTCGTCAGGATGGTTAAAATATTTGACTACTTTATAGGTCAGTTTGGTTTTCCATTCCGCGTAAATACCCATTTCCCCCACGGTAGCGAGGGAGTAAGCAATGATTAAAAAACTGGTATAAACCCGGTTTAACCGGTTTAGCCAAGCTGGGCCCCACCAGGATTGAACCACCAGGAGAAGAAAAGGAAAAACCAAAAAATAGGAGGCGGTAGCCAGGTCAAGTTTCAGCGAATGCCAGAAAACACCCATCACTTCACCAAATAGGATATGCTCTGTTACAATAATATTCAGATAATAGAGGATAAAAACAAAACGGAGCAGATTAAAAAAAAGGAGCCAGAAAAGAAATTGCCTGGCAAAAACAAGAATGACCCTCTTCATAGGTATTTTGTTACAAACTTACAAAATTATTGCCATATCAGACAACGGCTCAAGGATCCCTCCAAATTCGTATTTTTGTACCATGGGAATACTTGAAAATTTAATCGATTTGCGCCAAAAAATTCCGGCAGGCGTTAAATTAATAGCCGTTTCGAAAACCCGTCCGGTTACGGATATCATGCAAGCCTATCGGTTGGGCCACCGTATTTTTGGGGAGAACAAAGCACGCGAACTCGAACTAAAACACAGCCAGCTGCCCGAAGATATTGAATGGCATTTTATTGGCCATCTGCAAACAAATAAAATCAAATACATTGCCCCTTATGTTACATTGATCCACAGCGTTGACAGTTTCAACCTGTTGCAGGCCATCCATAAAGAGGCATTGAAAATTGACCGTACCATCGATTGCCTGCTCCAGTTTCACATCGCCACGGAAGAGACCAAGTTTGGTTTCCACTTAGAGGAAGCAATGGAAATGCTCCAATCCGATGATTACCATTCGCTGAAAAACATCCGGGTCACAGGGATCATGGGAATGGCAAGTTTCACCCGCGATGATCGCCAGGTCCGGGAAGAATTTAAAGCGCTTCAACAGTACCATCATGTAATTAAAACCACCTTTTTTGACAATAACCCCGGGTTCAAAGAGCTTTCAATGGGAATGTCGGGCGATTTTCAAATTGCGGTCGAAGAAGGCAGTACGATGGTCAGGATTGGCACCCTGCTTTTTGGGGAAAGAAATTACCCCTGATCCCCCTTGTCGGCATACCACCAGGAGATATCGGTCAACCCGGGATTGGCCACTGCCTTTACAAAACGGTCTTTCCCAAAAAAATCCTGCAACACCTCCACTTTCTGAAAATTCATTTCGCGAAAGAGGTCTCGGACTTCTTTTCCAAACCGTTCATTGATCTCAACCCAAAGGCTCCCGGACCGCCGTAAATGTAAAGAGGCAAAAGCGCCAATGGCACTGTAAAATTTAAGTGGTTCATCTTCAGGAACGAACAAAGCGGAAGGAGGTTCAAATTCAACAACGTTCCGGTGCATCCATCGCTTCTCACTTTCCGTTACATATGGGGGATTGCTGACAATGAGATCATAAACGCCAAAACGCCCCCAATGTAAAGGCAACAAAATATCGGCACCAATAAAATCAATGGGGAGTTGGAATATCGCGGCATTGTGCCCGGCAACCCGGAGCGCCTTTTCAGAAATATCTGTCCCGGTTACCCAGGCATAGGGGAATTTTTTCTTTAAATCGATGGCAATACACCCGGAACCCGTGCCAATATCCAAAATAGAAATATCAAGATATTGATTCTGAATGTTTTCAGAATAAATATTCCGACATAAACCTTCGGTTTCAGGTCTCGGGACCAACACATCCGGCGTTACCGACAACGTTAGTCCGTTAAACCAGCCTTTCCCTATTATATATTGTATGGGTTCCCCCAGGCTTAGTTTTTCAAGGGCATTGCGAAACCGGGAAAGGGTTTGCCCATTTAAGGAAACTTCGTATGACAGATGTACTTTTGTCTTTGGCCATTGAAGGTATTCATCAAAAAGCAGATAAACAAAACTCATAATTTCATTCGCGGGATAAAGATTTTGCAAACCGGCATTAAAATCCCGTACCACATTTTTTACCAATTCCTTCGTTTGACCCATGGGGCGAATATAAAAAAAAAGTAAATTCGCCCCTATGGAACCCAAATCCGATACCTATTTCTCCATCGGCCAGGAATCGAAGGGAAGCTACCGTGAAAAAGCAAGTAAATTCATCGCCATTGCAATTCCGGTGCGCACCGAAACAGAGATAAAAACAAACCTGGACCAAATCAGAAAAGAACACCATGGCGCCAACCATTTTTGCTATGCCTACCAGTTGGGAAATGACAAACAGCATTACCGGACCAACGACGACGGCGAACCTTCGGGATCGGCCGGAAAGCCAATATATGGCCAAATTCTTTCGTTTGGCTTATCGGACATTTTGGTTGTCGTGGTCCGCTATTTTGGCGGCACAAAACTGGGCATCCCCGGGCTTATCAATGCATACCGCACCGCAGCAAGAGAATCGCTGACCCAGGCACAGCGTGTCGAAAAAACAGTTATGGCCCAGGTCGAAATTCGTTTTGACTATCCATCCATGAACGATGTCATGAAGATCGTTAAGGAAAAAGAGTGCCAGATCGTAAACCAGAAATATGATGAACAATGTACCCTCCATCTTTCGGTAAAACAAAGTTCGCTGCCCTCCCTCCGCCAGCGGATAGCCGGCCTGAACAGGCCTGCCATCTTTTTTCCCGGCCCTGAGCTCCACTGATTTCTTTTCGTACCTATAAAATAAACGTGACAAGACCAATTAAATAACTAAATATCAATTAACAAAAAATTTAGAAGCATTATAAACAAAAAAAAATCAGCGTGGATAAACAAATCAAATTATTGATAGAATGATCACTATCGGGTTTTATTTTATTGGTAAATGATAAACCGGTTTTCCCAAATACTTTTTTTTGAAAAAATCAAGTGCAAAATATTTTTTTATGAACTATTTTTATCGAAAATTTGTTAATTAAATCAACTTTCCACTCACCACGGATTTTGACTTGCGGACAAAATCCGAACCATCATGATCAAAGATCAATACTGTTTTTATAAATAATTCAGGCTTTTGAATTAATGGAAAAAAATGCAATCGACGTTTGGGAGAATTGTCTGAAGGTTATTAAAGATAATATCAATTACCAAAGCTTCAAAACCTGGTTTTTACCGATAAAAGCCGTAAAGATCACTGGTTATGTTTTAACCATTCAGGTCCCGAGCCAATTTTTTTACGAATGGCTTGAAGAGCATTATATCGCATTGTTAAAAAAGACCATTAAAAAAGAATTGGGCAGTGAAGGCCGGTTGGAATACAGCATTATTGTTGACAACTCCGACCAGGAACCCGGGCCTTTTACCATAAATGTCCCAACGGGTGAAAAAAAATCGACCGTAAACCCTTCTGTGTCCATGCCCATTGATCTCAATAAAGGGACCTCCAAGGAAATTCCCAATCCATTTATCATCCCAGGGTTGAAGAAAATCAAAGTTAACTCTCAATTGATTGAAAGTTATTCATTTGAAAATTTCATTGAGGGGGATTGCAACCGGCTGGCCCGTTCGGCCGGTTATGCCGTAGCCAGCAATCCCGGCAAAACGGCGTTTAACCCATTGCTGATCTATAGCCAGACAGGCTTAGGCAAAACCCACTTGTCGCACTCCATCGGACTACAGGTTAAAACAAATTTTCCGGAAAAAACCGTTCTCTATGTAACAACCGACCAGTTTACGAACCAATTTATCGACTCGGTTAAAAACAACAATCAAAACGACTTTATTCACTTTTACCAGATCATCGACGTATTGATCCTTGATGACATCCACAATCTGGCCGGAAAAGAAAAGACCCAGGATGTTTTCTTTCATATTTTCAACCACCTCCATCAGAAAAGCAACCAAATCGTCCTTACATCCGATAAACCCCCGGTGGAGATGAAAGGCATTGAGCCCCGTTTGCTTTCGCGCTTTAAATGGGGACTTTCGGCCGACCTGCAAATTCCGGATTTCGAAACCCGGATCGCTATATTGCATAAAAAATTGTACAACGACGGGATCCAGATTCCCGATGAAGTTGTTGAATACCTCGCATACAGTATTAATACGAATATCCGGGAGCTTGAAGGCGCACTTATATCTTTATTGGCCCAATCGTCGCTGAATAAAAAAACCATCACGCTCGATCTTGCCAAACAGATGATTGATAAGTTCGTCAGAAATACTTCCCGGGAAATATCCATCGACTATATCCAAAAAGTGGTATGCGACTATTTTAACATCGCCGTTGATCAGATCCATTCAAAAACCCGAAAACGGGAAATTGTCCAGGCCCGGCAATTGTCGATGTATTTTTCGAAAAAACACACCAAATCCTCCCTCGCCAATATCGGATTGCATTGTGGCAATAAAGACCACGCCACGGTCCTGCATGCCTGTCGCACCGTTAACAACCTGGTTGAAACCGATAAACAATTCAGGCTGTTTGTTGAAGAACTGGACAAAAGGATCAAACTGTAATTTTAGTTTTTATGGCTCCGGCATGTCAAACCATAGCCAACCACAACCTTGCCAACCCCGTGGGAATATGGTGAACGCGGCCCCGATCAAACCCTCGTCTGACGACATCCTCAAAGCTGCCTCCAGAATTGCCGGTTTTATCCATCATACCCCAATCCTTACATCCCGTTATTTCGACCAGCATTGCAATGCGAACATTTTCTTTAAATGTGAAAATTTTCAAAAAGTAGGGGCTTTTAAAGCCCGAGGCGCCTCCAATGCCATCCTGCTTCTTAAAAAGGAACAATATGCCTGCGGGGTTGCAACCCATTCTTCGGGAAACCACGCTCAGGCACTCTCCTATGCAGCGTCCCGATTGGCCATTCCCGCATACATTGTTATGCCTTCCAACGCTTCGCCGGTCAAAATCGAAGCGGTGAAAGGGTATGGGGGCATCATCACCTTTTGCAAACCAACCTTAGAGGAGCGGGAAAATACGCTGAAAACAGTATTGGAAAAAACGGGAGCCATCGAGATACACCCATACAACGATCCCGTGATCATTGCCGGACAGGCTACGGCTGCCCTCGAAGCCATCCGCGAAATAAACGCACCCGACATCATCCTTGCCCCCGTTGGAGGTGGAGGTTTGCTTAGCGGCACAGCCCTGGCAGCGCACTATTTTAAACCGGGCACAAAAGTCATCGGAGTTGAACCGGAACAAGCAAACGATGCCTTTTTGTCCTTCACACAAAAAAAGTTCGTCCCATCACAAAACCCGGATACCATTGCCGACGGGCTGCGGACATCACTGGGTTCCATCCCCTTTCCAATCATCCTCGACCATGTCGATCGTATTGTTACCGTTAGTGAAAAAAGCATTGTTCATGCCATGCGCACCCTCTGGGAAAGAATGAAAATCATCGTCGAACCATCTTCGGCAGTCCCCGTCGCCGCTATCCTTGAAAAAAAAATAGAGATTTCCGGGAAAAGAGTGGCCGTGATCCTTTCAGGAGGCAACGCAGATCTCAGTCAATTGCCATGGATACAAAAATAAGTTACGGCAAACTATTCCTGGTACCTACTCCGATTGCACAGGGCCCCGTCGATCTTGTCCTGCCTGTCGGAACTTTAAATGTTATACGAAACCTTGCCTTTTTTATTGTAGAAGAGGAACGGACTGCCCGGCGATTTTTAAAACTGGTGGCCATCGACAAAAAAATCGAAGACCTGACATTCTTTGTCTTCAATGAACACTCCCCCACCACCCACCTTTCCCATTATCTTGCCCCGGCTTTTGAAGGCCACGATATCGGACTTCTTTCCGAAGCCGGGCTCCCCTGTGTGGCCGATCCGGGTTCCGAAATTGTGAAACAGGCCCATGTTAGCGGTATCCCAGTTGTGCCCCTTACCGGCCCTTCGTCACTGATGCTGGCCCTGATGGCTTCCGGATTTAATGGTCAGAACTTCACTTTTCATGGATACCTACCTGCGGATAAACAATCCCGGATACGCAAAATCAAAGAATTGGAAACAATCATCCATGAAAAAAAACAAGCCCAACTCTTTATTGAGGCACCCTACCGGAATATTCCCTTGTTTGAAGCACTGGTCGCCACTTGCCACGATAACACCTTGCTCTGCATCGCCATCAACCTAACCGCCGGAAACGGAACAGTCATCACAAAAAACATCCGTGAATGGAAGAAAAATCCTCCCAACATCCATAAAATACCCGCTTTGTTTTTATTGTATGCCGATTTCAGATAGATTTTATTGTTTTTCCCCGTTGTAACATAAAGATTGAACCAGCGTCATAAAAAATAAAAAAATATTCATCCAATATCCAATCCGGAAACATTTTGGAAACCGTTTTATCCATTCAAAAGATTTCAAAACAGTATGGAAAAATCCAGGCTGTTAAAGAGCTTTCTATCGAAGTTGCCAAAGGTCAGATTTTCGGTATTTTAGGGCCCAACGGAAGTGGGAAAACAACCACCTTAAGCATAATCCTTGACCTTATCCGTGCCAATAAAGGCAGGTACCGGTGGTTTGGGGAAGAACCCTCCAGTGAATCAAGGAAGAGGATTGGTTCTGTTATTGAAAACCCCAACTTTTTTCCCTACCTGAACCCGGTTGAAAACCTGAAAATTGTAGCCGATATCAAAGACCTTGACTACGGTGATATTGACCGGGTACTGCATTTGACCGGGCTTTACGAACGAAGAAAATCGAAGTTCAAAACTTTTTCGTTCGGGATGAAGCAGCGACTGGCCATTGCTTCGGCAATGCTGGGAAACCCTGAGGTATTAATATTAGACGAACCAACCAATGGGTTGGATCCACAAGGAATTGCCCATATCCGCAATTTAATCCTGCTCGTTGCCAGCCAGGGAACAACCATTATCCTGGCCTCGCACCTCCTCGACGAAGTTCAGAAAATTTGTTCCCATGTAGCGGTCCTGAACAAAGGGGTAAAACTCTTTGATGGAAAAGTCAGTGAAGTACTCGCCATTTCCGATTCCTTTGAACTCGGCGCCGATAACCGTGAAGCGCTTATCCAGGCAATTTCGAACTATCCGGGATTCAAATCGCTCGATTCCTCCAAAGAGATCCTGCAGGTCCTTTTCAAAGAAGATGTTGTAAACCCAGGAAAGATAAACAGTTATCTCTTTTCGCACGGCATCACCCTGTACCATCTGTCTGAACGCAAACGTAGTCTCGAACAACATTTTCTTGAACTTTTACAAAACAACCAATGATCAAGCTGCTAAAAATTGAATTTAAAAAAATAAGGTCCTATAAAACGTTCTGGATACTGACCGGAATCTATTTTGTTTTTCTCGCCCTTGGGATTCTTATGGCAGAGTTCATAATCAATAACATGGTTGATAACATGAACAAACACCTACCCATCCCACTCCCCCATGTAAACATCTTCTTCTTCCCGGATGTTTGGCAAAACATCGCTTTTTTTGCTACCATCCGGTATGTGCTGATTTTCCCGGCAATCATCATCATTATATTGATTACCAATGAGTTTAGCTTTAAAACAATCAGGCAAAATGTGGTCAACGGACTGAGCAAAACGGATTTTCTTCTTTCCAAACTCTATCTCATTGTTTTAATTTCAGTGGTTTTGACTCTATTTATGTCCATTGGGGCCCTGATTATCGGGCTTTCACATACCGATGCAATAACCCTACCCTTGTTGTTTGATAAAACTTCATTCATCATCGGATTTTTCATTACCATCCTGACACTTCAGATCTATGCATTTTTCTTTGGTTTTATGCTCCGAAACACTGGTTTGGCAATAGCGCTCTTTACGTTGTATGCACTGATTGTTGAACCCATTCTTTATTATTTCCTGAAGAGCCCTGTGGTTTTTAAAAATGACATTTCGACCTATCTGCCATTAAATGCCGTACTTCGTGTTACCGAATACCCGGCAATACCGGTTTTGAAAAAGCTGATGGGGTTGACCCTTCAGGAAGATGTGACGCTGGGAGGGTGTTTGCTCCCTGTGGTTTACGCGTCCCTTATGGTCATTATTGTAATCCTGACCCTTAAAAAAAAGGATTTGTAGGGCGATTTACATTCCTTTCCGTTTCCGGATCGACCATTCTACAGTAAGTAAAGCAAGAATTGCAGCAAAAAGCCATGGGTTCCCGATCAGGTCTGAAAAGCGTTTTCCGGTAAAAACAACCGGTTTAAAATCGTCACGCTCAACAATTTTATTGACGAGCTGTCCCATTTCATGAGGAGGAGTTACCTCTCCGCCGTGGCTCTTTGATATCCTGTGCAATAACTGATGATCGGCAACGATGTTAAAATGCTCATTGTTGATCGGCTCAACAAAAAATTTCCCACTTTTCCGATAATGGTTGTTCCCAACCTTTGTAGTGGCTTCGTAAGAATACAGTCCCACAGGCAAAACGCCGATATTCAGGTAATAGGCCTTGTTGGTCCGCCCGAGAAGATAGGGGTATTTATTGTTTTCTAAATCTGTGATGGTCATGTTTACCTCAGGGCCGGTGATCGGTTCATAACTTGAGTTATAGACTTCAGCTTCAATTTCTACCGGTTCATTTTCACCAATCCTGTTTTTCAAAGTGACCCTGAAAAAACTTTTTTCCTCTTTCACGGCCAGATAGCGGACAATTTTGTTGATCAGGCGGTCGAATGCAACATGGTCTTTATTCTGAACATAGTCGTAAATTCTCCAGCGCCACAGGTTTTCGCCGGCAACAACGCCTATTTTGCTATCGGGTCCCGTAAAAAAAAGGAGCAACGGATCGGAAGTAGTTACTGATCCCGATTTCTGATAAAAAAGAGTTTCCGATAACGGAGCTATCTGATACGTTCCGAAAGGGGCCTGCAACGGGGGAAAGCCCCGAAAGAGTTCAGCATCTTCTTTCTCCAATGAAAACAGGGAAAAGGCTTGATTAACCACAACCTGTACGTCGGCAAAGCTGGCTGGTTTCGTATTGATTATCAACCCCGTTTTCAGGGAGTTAAAAGCATTGATATCGGAATGTGACCCCAGGATAAAAAGCCGGGACGTTTTGGTTTTTGCCAGCAAATTCAGGTTTGACAACCCTGTCCGGGAAGGAAACTGATAGAGGACAATCAGGTCAAACTGGTCGGCCTGTGCCGGGAAAATACCCGTTGGGAACTGTTCAATATCAAAGCGGGCTGAACCTTCCATGGCTTTCAGGAGCGCGGTTATATCGGGATGGGGGGCATCGTAAACAAGAGCGATTTTCTGACGGGTATCCAGTACTTCCACAAAAAAATCACGGCTGTTGTTCATTTTATCAACTTCCCCTGCCAGGGGTTCGACCTGTACGGTATATCTTTCAATTCCAGGTTTTCCGGCTTCGACCAGAAAAGAGGTTTTAACCGAGGAGCGCTCCTCCCTGGCACTAATTTCTTTGCTCTCCAGCAGCCGGGCGCCCTGTTTTAGTTTGACCAGCGATTTTGAACCATTCACTTTGTCCAGTCCGATCATTACTTCAACAGGAAAATGGTCGCCTTTATAGACCGTTTTATTGGCCACGATTTTCCGGATAAACACATCTTCCCGCAAATTGGTATCGCCTAAGGCAATGGAATAGATGGGAAATGCAATTTTACGGGCAGCATAAAAGGGGTCTAACCCTTTGGTATAAAGGCCATCGGTAGCAATAATGAGTGCCCCTGCGTTGCGGTTGGCATACCGGTTTTCGATTTCGGTAAAAAACGAACCGATATCGGTTTCCTTATCGGTAAAAGTGGCATTCAACCCCGGGGCAAGTTTGTCACCAAAGGAATAAATTTTTACCTCACATCTATTTTTCAATTCGTCAATTACTTTGTTCAACTGATCGCGGTATGTGTTCCGGTACCAGGCAGAATCGCCCGATAACACGATGGAGAGGGAGTTGTCGGTCCCCACGATGACAACCGGTTTTTCGACGGTTGTAATGGTGCGTTTCATAAGAGGTGAAAGCAGCAACATGGCAATTACAGTGACCGAAACAAACCGCAAACCCATCAGTCCCCAGATCAATCGGGGGGCCGTTTTTCTCCTTTTATCAAAAAAATAGAGGATAAAAGCATAGAGAGCGCCTGCCAAAGGGCAAAAGAAGAGAAAGGCGACTGGATATTCAAAAACAATTCCCAATGAACCGTCAGTTATTAAGTATGTAGCCCGCCACAAACCGTAATGGCCTGGCCGGTGATATAGGCGCTGAGATCGGAAGCGAGAAAGAGGGCCAGGTTTGCCACATCGTCAACCGTCCCCGGACGTTTCATCGGTATAACCTGGATCCACTTTTCACGGTACTCCGATGGAATCCGTGCAGTCATTTCCGTCTCAATGAACCCAGGGGCAATGGCATTGCACCGGATATTCCGCGACCCCAGTTCCTGAGCCATCGATTTGGTGAACCCGATGATGCCGGCCTTTGAAGCTGCATAGTTTGACTGTCCGCTATTTCCCTCCACGCCTACGACCGAACTCATGTTGATGACGGATCCGAAACGTTGTTTTATCATCACCTTCTGGATGGCTTTGGTAAGGTTAAAAACCGACTTCAGGTTAACGTTTACAACCCGGTCCCAATCTTCTTCCGACATTCTCAAAAGAAGGTTATCGCGGGTGATGCCTGCATTGTTTACCAGAACGTCAATAACCGGGAAATCCCCGAGTACCTTTGTGACCAGTTGTTCGCTGTCGGAAAAGGAGCTGGCATCGGAGGCATATCCCCTCGCCTTAATGCCAAAGGCCATCAATTCATTCTCCAACAATTTTGACTCATCATTATAAGCAATATCAGAAAAAGCAATGTGGGCGCCATGCACCGCAAATTTCAGGGCAATGGCTTTCCCGATCCCGCGGTTTGCACCGGTTATAAGGGCTGTTTTCCCTTCAAGAAGTTTGTTGTTCATCAGCGTAAAAAATTTTTATAAAGATAGAAATTCCGTGCTTTTCCAGTATGGCCCCTGCGCTAAATCCACCGGATCAGGTTAAAATCCTGGCGATGCGGCAATAATGGGCTTTTGGGGAACAGGCGAAATGCAAAATCATACACCCCTGCTTGGGTAATGGGGATGTTACAGGTAAACGACACAATGTTTTTTTCGGCGCGGTTCAACGTCATCTCCTCAATAAAATCGGGTTCTTTCACTTCATCGTTTATTTTTTTACCGAAAACCACTTCAATGCCCACATCGGTACCCAGCAATTCATTCAGGTCAAGAACAATTTCGGCCTTGAATGATTCTCCAAGGGACAAGGGTTTTTGATTGGAGTTTGGGGTTTTAACAGAGAGCACTTCGATGCTGTCCCATCCCCTGGTCACCTTTCGCTTCCAGCTTGCAATATGGCGGGCCATTTCATAATTCTTTCCGGCCATGATCCTGGAACGTTTGAACATTGGACTATAATAAAGCCGGATATAATCGTCCAATTGCCGTTTCATCGTATAGTGTGGCGCGATCTCAGAAATCGTATTTTTAATATACGAAACCCATTCTTCCGGAATATTGTTTTCGTTGACCTTATAAAAAGCGGGAACAATCTCTTCTTCAAGAATGGAATAGATGGTTTCTGCGTCAAGTTCGTCCTGGAAAAGCGGGTTATCGTAGGTTGATTCTTCCTGTAACGCCCATCCGGCATTGGGTCTGTATCCTTCGGCCCACCAGCCATCGAGCACACTGAAATTTACAACGCCGTTCATTACCGCTTTTTCACCGCTGGTACCCGATGCTTCCAATGGCCGGGTTGGGGTGTTCAACCAAATATCGACCCCTTTGATCAGGTATTTGGCTACTTCCATATCGTAATTCTCAATAAATAAAATTTTACCCAGGTATTCTGGCATCCGGGAAATTTCGAAAATCCGTTTGATGAGGTCCTGTCCTGCCTTGTCGTGTGGGTGCGCTTTCCCGGCAAAAACAAACTGAACGGGTTTTTCCTTGTTATTGACGATGCGGTTCAGGCGGTCGAGGTTGCTAAACAACAGGTGTGCCCGCTTATACGTTGCAAATCTCCGGGCAAACCCAATGGTAAGGGCAGCGGGCTTGGCAGCTTCCCTGATTTTAAAAATAAGTTTGGGGTTTTCATGCCGCTGGGTCATGTCGCTGTACAACCGCTGTAATAAATAGTCGGTCATCTGGGCTTTTTGTTTAAGCTTGGTTTTCCAGATGGTCTCATCGTCCACAAGGTGGATTTTTTTCCAGTATTGAGGGTTCGACTGGTCTTCGGGAAAACCTTCGCCAAACTCCTTGCTATACAACTGTTGCCACGATTTTGCCGTCCAGGTAGGATAATGGACGCCGTTGGTAACATATCCAATGTGGAGTTCTTTCGGATAATAGCCAGGATAAAGTTTACAAAACATGTCACGGGTAACCCGTCCATGGATTTTACTCACCCCATTGATCTCCTGTGATAATTTGGCTGCAAGGACGCTCATGGAAAACACCTCATTCGGGTCATCTTCGACCATCCGGCCAAGGTTTATAAACTGTTCCCATTTGAGGGACAGATGGTCCGGGTAGTGTGAAAGATACCTGCGCAGAAGTTCTTCAGGAAAGGTATCATGGCCTGCCGGGACTGGGGTATGGGTAGTAAACAAAGTGGAAGAGCGCACTACTTCAGAAGCCTGAAAGAAAGTCAATTTTTCATTTTGAATCAGTTTTCGCAACCGTTCCAGGCTGATAAAGGCAGAGTGGCCCTCATTGCTGTGAAAGAGGTCGGGTTTTATGCCCAATAAATCGAGCATCCGTATCCCTCCGATTCCCAACAACAACTCCTGACGGAGCCTGTTTTCTAAGTCGCCGCCATAAAGCTGGTGGGTAATGCTTCGGTCCTTCTCTTCATTTTCATCGATATCCGTGTCCATCAAATACAAAGGCACCCTTCCCACGTCGCACCGCCATACTTTCGCGTACATGGTCCTTCCGGGAAAAGCAAATTTGATTTTTAACCAATTGCCTTGTTCGTCCCGTATGGGGATCAAGGGCAAATGGGTAAACTTCTGCGGGGCAAAGGTGGCAATCTGGTCGCCAAAAATAGAAAGGGACTGTTTGAAGTAGCCATAGCGGTACAACAAGCCAACTCCGACAATATTGACATTTGAATCGCTGGCTTCCTTCAGGTAGTCGCCTGCCAGCATCCCCAATCCACCCGAAAAGATTTTTATGGTATCGTGAAGGCCATATTCCATACTGAAGTAGGCCACCATTTCGCGCGGTTTTTCGGACGCTTTGGCCATATAAACATCAAAATTTGACGCGACCCTGTTTAGCTTGTTGACAAATTTCTCATTGCTGCTTAAATCCTGAAGTTCCTGATAGGAAAGAGATTCAATCAATGCAATGGGATTAAATTTTAAATCGTACCATCGCTGCTTATGGATCATTTCAAAAAGTTCCGATCCTTCATAATTCCATGACCACCAGAGGTTTTTTGCCAACCGTTCGAGACTTTTCAGATTCTCCGGGATGCTTTGCTGGATCAATACTTTTTTCCACTCGGGTTTGATATTGGTCAGGGTTTTGGCTGATTTTGAATAGAGCTGGGGTTGTTTGCCGGCATACAAATCTGCCCTGGACTCGGTGATGTCGAGGGTACCGGAATAGGCGTCCAGGTAATGTTTCAATAAATTTCCCCAAAGCACGGAGCGTGACATTTCATACGCTTTGATCCGGATTTTGATAATTTCCTTTTCTGTTTTTGACGTACAATTCAAGACCGCTTTTACAATCTCTTCAACGACTTCTTTGTCATTATCGTCATTTCTTTCAATAATGGTGGTACATTCTTTTACCGATGGGAACAATTGTTTGATCCATTGTCCGAAACCAGATAGTGTTGTGGTGATGGTCGGAATGTGGAACGCAAGGCTTTCGAGGGCCGCATATCCCCAGGGCTCATAATAGGAAGGATAAATGGTCCCATCAAACCCGATGAGCAAATCATAGTAACTCAGGTTAAAAACACCGTCGGAACCATTCAGGTAAACCGGGGAATAAATAATTTTAACTTTATCTTCCGGTTTATTAAAAAGTTCGTTTTCTTTGATTTTTTTCAGGATTAGGTCATTTTCCGGTTCCGATAAAAAGTGGGTCAGACAATCTTCAGGATGGGGATTCCCCTGGTTGGGATCAGCCATGCGGTTCAACAAATCTTTTCGTGGGCCGGTCTGTGCCGTTGGAAATGCTACCAGGGCAACGATGGGTTGCTGAAGTTTTGATTGTTTGTTCAGCAATCCGAGCGCATCGATAAACAGGTCAACCCCTTTGTTATGAAACTCATACCGTCCACTATTAAAAATAAGGATACTGTCGTCGGGAATGGCCTGGCCGGTAAGCGCCCGGGCAACCCGGATCACCAATTCGCGGGCCCGGATACGTTTCTCATTGTATTCCTCCTTCACCGGAACAAAAGAATCATTGAACCCGTTGGGGGTTAGCAGATCAACCTCTTTTTCCAGAAAACGGGCACATTCATTGGCAATTAACTGACTTACGGTAGTAAAATAATCCGATTCGTGGGCGGTCAGTTTTTCAAGAGAAAATTTTGCCATAACATTAAACTGTTTGGCAATGCCTTCGGCATGGAAATATTCCGGATTTTTATACAAAGGCAAGCGGTTTGCGGCAATGGTGCGGCCCACAACCGTACCGTGTGTAGTAAACACGGTTCCAATCTGCGGTATTCTTTCTTTCAGGTATAAAATCCCCGACCCGGTCATCCATTCGTGAAACTGGGCAATAATTTTATCGAGATGGGAAAGGTTAAAATTGTAAAAACTCTCAATGACTTTTCCGGCAGCATAGCCGAAAAGCGCTGGTTCAACATAATTCCAATCACCGCTCAGGGAATCCAGTTTGTAACGTTCCCAGAAGTGGGCAAAAATTTTGTCCTTTTCCGAAAAATAGGGCGTAAAATCAATAAGAACTACCACTGGCCGGCCTGGAATGTTCCACCGGCCGATTTTAATACGCAACCCTTCGCTTTCTGCTTGTTCGCGCCAGGATTTGTACAAAAACCGGTCTTCGATAAATTCGGGATTCTGGTGGGTCTCTTTCCATACGTCCGGGCCAACAACAATGTAGTTGTCTTTAAACTTTTCTGTCAGCAAAAGCGCTTTTGTGGAAAGAACGGTATGTATCCCTCCCACTTTGTTACAGACTTCCCAACTGGTTTCAAAGAGGTAATCCGGGATCATTAAAAGATTTTCTTTCATTGGTATAATTCTGGTTAAACCTATTTCTCTTTTTTACGTTTTGGTTTTAAAACCCTGGTGGTTTTTTTAACGGGTGCTTTAGCAGTCCGCTTTTTTACCGTTTTTTTACTTTCTGCCACAGCGGGTTCCTCCTTTCCCATGATTTCGGTCTCCTTTTCCGGTTCAGGGGGCAAGGCAATGTGGTCGTCGACCCGGATCATAAAATCGGAAAGTACATTCATATAGTTGATAAAAGCTTCATAAGGCGATCCGTAAGGGTTAAAGTATTTGTGAACTTCGCCGGATGAAAACCATTTGGTGCACATATAATAAAAATGGTTGCTGGTTTGAAGATAGAGCCAGTCTTTCTGTAAATCGGGGCAGTTGCAATTTTTAAGTTTTGGTTCGTAGGAGTAGAGTTTGGCATAGGCTTCATCCTGAAGTTCATTGCCCAACCAGGCGGTCAGGTCACGTTCTTCATCGGCCCAGGAGATGGCATGGGGCACAGAAATGGCTGCAACCGGTTGAAGCTCATGATACAAATTTTCAGGGGTACTGAACTTAAAATTGGATTTTGCCAGGACCGTTGAAGGCAAGTAACGGAAAAAGTCAAATATCCCGGTTTCCTTCCATTGATGTTCGCCAATGGTTTCATAATCAAGGAATAAGTTGACCACTTCCTCCTTTTTTTCCACTTTTGACAGCCATTTCACAAATTTTTCGGTTGTTAGCGGCCATTCGGACCAATCCTGGTTTGAAAACCGGAAGGTCAGGTCGTCGCTAAGCTGAAAATTCCTCAGCAGTACTTTTAATTTTGGGTTGATGGTGTTACAATACATATAATTTGGGCTCTTCCAGCCGAGAATGTGTTTGGCCCCTTCGGTTAGCATGGTATGAAAACCCATATCGGCCACCATTTCGCCAATCTGGTCTGAATAGATCAACTCCGTGTTCCGGAAAGTAAGGGGTTTCATGCCGAACAATTCTTCGGTTTTTTTCCGGTGAAGTTCCACCTGACGAACGAACTCTTCTTTGCTTCGCAAGGAGGCAAGTGAATGGGCATACGTTTCCGATATAAACTCCACCTGCCCGGTTTCGGCCAATGCCTGAAAACTTTTAATTACTTCTGGGACATGGGTTTGCAGTTGTTCCAACGCTGTTCCGGAGATGGAATAACTCAACCGGAAGGCCGAACCAAATTCTTTGATCAGTTCCAGCATGAGCTTATTGGCAGGCAGGTATGATTTTTCGGCAACCCTGCGGATAATATGACGGTTCTGGTAATCGTCATAATAATGATGGTCCTGTCCGATGTTGAAAAACCGGTAAGTCCTCAGACGAAATGGCTGATGGACCTGAAAATAGATACAGAGAGATCTCATATGATCATTTATAAACAGCTTGATTATAGACTTCGATTATATTTTTCGCAGCATTGTCCCATTTAAGGTTATCGACTTCAGATTTGCCATAACGCACAAACATTTTTCGCAGTGCGTCGTAATGAAGGATACCATAAATGGCGTCGGCCAGGGCATCGATATCCCAGAAATCGACTTTCAGGGCATGGTTCAAAACCTCGGCAACCCCCGATTGTTTGGAGATGACCACCGGGACATTCGACCGCATGGCTTCCAGTGGGGATATTCCAAAGGGTTCAGAAACCGAAGGCATGACATAAACATCGCTCATGGCAAACATGGTGTCAACTTCGGTGCCGGCAAGAAAACCGGTAAAATGGAATTTCGTCGAAATTTTAAGTTGTGCGACCCTGCGGATCATACGGTTGAGCAAATCGCCCGAGCCTGCCATGACAAAACGAACGTTTGAATCGCGTTGGAGCACCTTATAAGCCGCTTCGACAAAATAATCGGGCCCTTTCTGATAGGTTACCCGGCCCAGAAAGGTCACAATTTTTTCTTTCACGTGTTTACCGGCATACTCAATTTCCTGCCGCTCAACAGGTTCAACGGCATTGTGAACGGTTATCACCTTTTCGGGGGCAATACCATACCTTTCGATCACGATCTGACGGGTCAGGTTGCTCACCGTAATGATAAGGTCCGCTTCGGTCATCCCTTTCCGTTCAATATCGTAAACCGTTTGGTTGACATGTTCGCCCGACCGGTCGAATTCTGTGGCATGGACATGTACAACCAATGGTTTTCCGGACATTTCCTTAGCGGCAATGCCTGCCGGATAGGTGAGCCAGTCATGGGCATGGATCACATCAAAGGTATTTTCCAATGCCAGGGACGAAGCTACCAAGGCATACCGGGAAACCTCTTCCATGAGATTGGGGCCATATTTTCCGGAGAAAGTATAATTTTTGGAAAATACGGTTTTTCTAACCTCTTTGCCTGTCCTGGTTTCCAGCGATATTATCCTTTCAAATTCTTCCGGGTCTAAATAAGGGACAAGGTTTGAACCTATCTCCATATATTGAATTTTCTCCCAGAATTCCTGGTGCTGCCGGTGGTGAAAGTCTATGACAACATCGCTGGCGTTCACCAGGCGGAACCCCTCTTTGGTTTCATCGCCAAAGGCTTTGGGTACGACAAAGATCACATCGATCCCTTGTTTTACCAATCCTTTGGTCAAACCAAAACAGGCAGTTCCCAATCCACCGGTTATGTGGGGTGGAAATTCCCAGCCAAACATTAGTACACGCATTTCAATTTACGGTTTAAGGTTTAGGATAAATGGTCGAATTTATTGATCAAATAGGTCAAACGCAGCAATTCGGCAACCGAAGTTGAATACGAAATGGCGCCGCGTGCCGTGTGTGGTGGATCCCCGTCATAAATTTCCGAAATGGTCCCAATGCCATGTTCGGTCATTACTGCTTCAAAACCCTGGTAAATGCCTTTGATGATGGATAACCCGCTTTTTCCATGAATTTTGAGATAACCTTCGGCAAAATGGCCCAGAAGCCAGGGCCGCACCGTCCCCTGATGGTAAGCGCTTTCCCGCTCCTGCTGGTCCCCGAAATAGGTCCCTTTAAAAATAGGGCTTTTCGGGGTCAGTGTCCTTAACCCCCTCGGCGTCAACAACTCCTGCCGTACACGGCTCAAAACCTCTTTTCTGATCTCTTCACTTACAGGACTGTATGGAAGAGAAGCAGCAAAAATCATATTGGGCCTCACTGCCCAGTCTTTGTATTCCCCGTTGACATAATCGGCCAGATATCGCTTTTCCGGACTCCAGAAGGTATGGAGATACGAACCGGGGACCTGTAAGGCAATGGGGCTCCACTTCGCGATAAAATCATGGTCTCCGGCAAGCTCAGCCAATTCAAGGCTGAAACAAACTGCATTGTACCACAACGCATTGATTTCAACGCATTTCCCCATGCGGGGCGTAACCGGCTTCCCATCAACATACGCATCCATCCAGGTCAGGGCGATCCCGGGATAGCTGGCCGATATCAATCCGTCGGTGTCCATGAATATCCCGAATTCAGTGCCATTCCGGTAATGGTCTAAGATGAGCGTCATTTTTTTTCCATACTCTTTCCAAATCTCTTTTTTCTTGCCCGAAAATTCAGCATATTGCTGTAAGGCCCAAAAAAACCACAGGGAGGTATCCGCGGCATGATAGGTTACGGCATTACCGGTTCCGGTATTCGGGAAAAACGGGCCATGCATCTCCGATATCATCGTATCGATGACCGATTTACAGGTATTGAAATCGCCATGCACCAGGGTCAAACCAGGCAAAGAAACAAAGGTGTTCCGCCCGATACGGCCAAACCAGGGAAAGCCGGCCAGGATCTCGGTTTTCTTCCCTTGCTTGACAATGAACTGCTGAGCGGCATTGATCAAACAATTCTTAAAATTATTTCGCGGGATCCGTTTTTCCAACTCAGAATTGAAAACCCGTTTCATCGACGAGGGGACAATCTCGCGGGTACCTATTGAAATATACACAGACTCCCCTTTGGCTATGTCAAACTCAAAAAACCCTGGCACATACAGGTCTTCCTGATATTCATACCCCCGGTCCATCTCTTCCTGATATTCAATATTGTAATACCAGTCGGGGACATGGGTATATTCAGCGGTTTTCGAAACCTGGATAAAAAGATCGGTATAACCCTGGTACATCCTGACTTTGATTCCCGATGGCACTGTTTCATACTTTTTATCGGCCAGGATGTTTTCTTTGCTTAACGTATGGATATTGCGAAACGCAAGAAAAGGCTTTACCTTGATTTTTGTTGGCGAATGCGCATCGACCAGGGTGTATTTGATAATCATCCTGTCCTCACGGGTACTGAAAGCCATTTCCTTGGTCAGAATTACCCCGCCCACCCGATAGGTCAGTTTTGGAATCGGTTCGGTAACAAAATCCCGGATATATTTATGGCCTTTGGGATTATATACATTGCCCGGATATTTATGAATCCCTAAGTTAAAGGCAGCTTCCATCTGGATGATGGTCTCATCTAAGGAAGAAACCAGGACATGGTTTTCGTGATCGACTCCTGGCTGGGGGGTAATCAGCATGCCATGGTATTTCCTGGTATTGCAATTGATGATGGTCGAATTAGCATAAGCCCCGGCCCTGTTTGACCGGATCAGTTCCCTGTTCAAGGAATATTCCAGGTTGACCAACTGATTTTTATCAAAATTGATATAACTCATTTTACTCCGTTTTCACCATGATTTTTCAAATATAAAGCAAATTCACAAAGGAAAAAAAAATATCGCGGTTTTGTTCCCGCAGATATTGACTAACCATGCATATATTTAAACATACACAAAGTTTTTGCGCGTTGCAAAATTACAATATTCTGGGTTTTTATCGTTATATGGGGAAACTTCATTTTTCGTTACCTTTGCTACCCTGATAAAATCAGCATGAAGCGACGCTTAATCATTATTTTCGTTCTTATTTTTTCAACCTTGCTGCCGGTTTTTTTTATAGCCTGTCAAAAAAAAGACAAAATTGACCCAAACCCGGATATCAGGCTGGCTTTTTCGACAGATACCGTTTTTTTTGATACTGTTTTTCCTACGGTTGGATCGGTTACAAAACAATTGGTCGTTTACAATACGCACAGTTCAAAAATCCTGATCTCAAACATTCGCCTGATGGGCGGCCAGGCTTCCTTTTACCGCATCAATGTTGACGGGGAAGCGGTTACCGCCATCGCCAACATTGAGTTGCCCGCCAACGACAGCCTCTATATCTTTGTCCGGGTTACGTTGGACCCGAATCAGGAGGATACCCCGTTTATTGCTACCGATTCGATTGAATTTCAGACCAACGGAAACCTTCAGCAGGTTCAGTTGGTTTCCTGGGGACAAAATGCTTTTTTTTACCGGAATGCCCTTATTAGCGGGAATACCGTGTGGGATAGCCTGAAAGCCCATGTGGTGTATGGATCGCTGAGGATCGATACCAATGCCACCCTCTCCATCCTTCCCGGGACCAAAGTCTATTTTCATCACAATGCATACCTGGCAGCCTCCTACCATTCGACCCTCCGGATCATGGGGGAACTCAACCATCCAGTGCGGTTTCAGGGCGACCGGCTCGACTATTTTTATAAAGATTTGCCCGGACAATGGTACGGGATCATCCTTGAACGGGCCGGGATCAACCACGAAATCAATTATGCCATCATAAAAAACGGTGTTTTCGGATTGGCCGTCGATTCTCCCGAAGATCAAAACAACATCATGCTGCTCCTCCATAATACCATCATACAAAACATGACCTCTTACGGGATATTTGCCTACGGCGCCTCCATCCAATCGGTGAACTGTGTTGTTGGAAATTGTGGCGGAAGGGCGTTAAACGTCGAATATGGGGGCAGTTATGATTTCCGTCAGCTTACTGTGGGAAATTATTGGTACAGTTCGGTCCGGCTGTCCCCTTCCGTCTATCTGAGCAATTACAGCTATGATACAACCGGACAGAAAATTACAAATCCGTTGGGCCCGGCCTTTTTTGGCAATGTGATCCTGTATGGGGCCAACGAAGATGAAATTGTATTGGATTCCGTTGCAGCAGTCCCCTTTGAGGTGACCTTTGACCATGGGTTGTTGAAAACCCGGTTGAACACCTCCAATACCGGCCGGTTTATTGATTGCCAGGTAAACAAAGATCCCAAATTTTTAAACGGCCCTGACATGGACTATCGGATCGACAGCCTCTCCCCTGCCATTGGCAAAGGAATTCCAATGGGGGTTTTTTACGACATCAAAGGGGTAGCGCGTGGCAACCCGCCCGATCTTGGGGCCTATCAATACCTGAAAGTAGAATAATGCTTTTTCCGGTTATACCGGGAGGCGTGAGATGACGTTTTTTGAAAACCCACTTTTTTTTCGTCTAATCCGTTGAAACGCGACCCAGGATGCGATAATTTATTTCCGAAGGGCTTCAACCATTGCTTTTCCAATATCGGCCGGCGAATCAACCACTACAATACCACATTCCCTGAGAATTTCCTTTTTGGCTTCAGCCGTATCGGATTTTCCACCCACAATGGCCCCTGCATGGCCCATGGTACGGCCTTTTGGAGCAGTGGCGCCGGCAATAAAACCCACAACCGGTTTGGTACCATGTTGCTTGATCCAATAACCGGCATCGGTCTCCATGTTCCCGCCAATTTCGCCAATCAAGACAATTCCTTCCGTTTCATCATCTTCCATGAACAACTGAACGGCCTCCAAAATGGTTGTCCCGGGGATTGGGTCGCCTCCGATGCCAATCATGGTCGTTTGTCCCAATCCAACTTTGGTAATCTGATCCACCGCTTCGTACGAAAGCGTTCCTGAGCGTGAAACAATCCCAATGGTCCCAGGGGTATGGATAAAACCAGGCATGATCCCAATTTTTGTGTCCGGAGGGGTGATAATTCCCGGGCAATTGGGGCCAATCATCCGGGTGCCGTGACATTTCAGGTACTCTTTGACCCCGATCATGTCTTTGACCGGAATCCCTTCGGTAATACAAACAATGAGCCCAATCCCAGCATCGGCAGCTTCCAGAATGGCATCGGCTGCAAAAGGCGGCGGTACAAAGATGACCGAAACATGGGCGCCGGTAACTTTAACCGCATCCGATACGGTATCGAATACCGGAAGGCCAAGGTGCGTTGTCCCGCCCTTCCCGGGGGTAACCCCCCCAACGACCTGTGTTCCATACTCGATCATCTGACTGGCATGAAATGATCCCTCATGGCCGGTAATACCCTGAACAATGACTTTTGAACTGCTGTTAACAAGGATGCTCATGGCGATTTGAGATTTGAAGATTACAATTGGATGGGTTATCAAGGATAGAAACGCTCAACACCAACGAAATTCAGGGGTCAAAGATAAAATCTTTTATATATTGAATTGTTTTTATTTGATAATTTTGTTTTGTTCAACCCTATAAATTTACTCCCACATGCGGTTTCCCATGATTTTCGATACCATTTGTGCCTTATCCACTGCTCCCGGTACGGCTGCCATAGCAGTGGTCCGGCTTTCGGGCACGCTGGCCTTCCCGGTGGCCCGTCGCATTTTTCGGCCTGCCGATAAAGAAAAAGATATTGACACGGCTCCTTCGCATACCGTTCATCTGGGGATTATCGTTAATGGGGATGCCATACTTGATGAAGTTTTATTGACCATCTTCCGGGCGCCCCATTCTTATACCGGCGAGGATGTTATTGAAATTTCATGTCACGGGTCGGTATATATTCAACAAAAAATCATCGAATTGTTGCTGGAAAACGGCTTGCGAATGGCCGAACCGGGCGAATTCACGCTCAGGGCGTTCATGAACGGGAAATTCGATTTATCGCAGGCAGAAGCGGTTGCCGACCTGATCGCTTCCCGCTCCGGATCGGCCCATGGGCTGGCCATTCAACAGGTACGGGGAGGTTTTTCAAAAAAAATTAAAGAGCTCAGGAAACAACTTGTTGATTTCACCTCCCTGATTGAGTTGGAACTTGATTTTAGTGAAGAACAGATGGAATTTGCCGACCGCAAAGAACTAATGGGGCTTTTAATCCGTATCCGAACCGAACTCGGGGCGCTCATCGAATCGTTCCGGTTGGGGAATGTGATAAAAAATGGAATTCCGGTAGCCATCATCGGGAAGCCCAATGTCGGGAAATCGACCCTGCTCAATGCCATCCTCAACGAGGAAAAAGCCATTGTATCAGAAATCCCGGGAACAACGCGCGATGCCATCGAAGACACCATCGTTATCGGCGGATATAGTTTCCGGTTTATCGATACGGCCGGGTTACGGGCAGCCGAAGATGCCGTTGAAACCATCGGGATTGAAAAAACCTGGGAAAAAATACACGATGCCAGCATCATTCTTTATGTTTTTGATGTAACCGGGCAATCATTTGAAGAGGTCATAACAGCGATCGATGAGTTTAAAGAGCTTACTACCGATAAATCGAAACACCTGGTTTTAATTGGCAATAAAACCGACAAGCTGCAGGAGTTGCCCAAGGGTTTCCGGAATTTCGTTGAATTTGAGACTATTTTTGTATCGGGCAAACGCCTGGAAAACATACACCTGATTGCAGCCCACCTTCAAAAATTGGTCCAGGAGGCCGATATCTCCGACCGTACCATCATTTCCAATTCCCGACATTATGAAGCGTTACAAAATGCGCTTGATGCGATCATCGCGGTGGAGGAAAGTTTACATACAAACCTCTCCCCCGACCTGATGACCATCGATATCCATAAAGCCTTGTACCACCTTGGGAACATCACCGGCGAAATTACAACCGATGAAATATTGGGAAATATTTTTAGTAAGTTTTGTATCGGGAAGTAATTATCTTTCTCATGTTTTGCAACTATCTTTTTTATTAGTATTTAGCGTAAATATTTTCTTTTATTTGTTGCCCGATTTCCATTTTTTACCTATTCTTTGTTGCCAGATTATTGCCCACGAAAAATAGTATAGTTGCCAGGCAACAAACAGGCGAAATGATGTCACTTTAAGACACATTTAGTCGCTTACAGGCAATTATAGTCGTAAAAGGACATTATGAGCAGCAACCTGACTTTTAAGAAAATTTGCGGGTACTGCGGTAAGGAATTTGAAGCCAAAACACTTTACACTCGCTATTGCAATAACACTTGTAACAGCAGGCATTAAAAGAAAATGAAACGGGACGAAAAAATTTAATCCGTACTACAACCTCAGCAAGCCGAGCCGGAACCTTAAAAATTTGAGACTGCCATTCAGCAAAAAGAATTTCTTAGTTTCAACACGTTCTGTTGATAACCTTCTCAAAGAGCTTACTGGCAAGTATCTTTCGCAGCCTCAATATGGCTGCTATGCCAAACTGTAAGGTGTTTCCCCATACTTTGTTAAACTGCAAACTTTGCAAGGTTTGAAGTTTTTCTTTTTTTTCTTTTGTGGTTCTTTTTTTATGTATATTTTTGTCATTGTTTGACAAGACAACACATAACAATATGAACCAGTTTAGTGAACATATCCGCAGTCTGCGTGAGAAAAGAAAAATTCGGCAACGTGAGGTTGCAGCCTGCTTAAAAGCTGATACTGCTTTTGTAAGTAAGTTGGAAAAAGGCGAACGACAGGCGCGCCGGGAACAGGTGCTTTTACTTGCTGAACTTTTCAATGTTGACAAAGAGGAATTACTCTCTTTGTGGCTCGGCGAAAAGGTTTACGATGTATTAAAGAATGAGGATGTAGCAAAGCAAGCCCTGAAAGTGGCTGAAAAGAATATTGACATTAACAAGAAAAATAAATAGCAGAATGGCAAAAAAGAATAATAACGAAGATGCCTCTTTAGAAGTGAAACTTTGGCAAACGGCAGATAAACTAAGAAAAAACATGGACGCTGCCGAATACAAGCATGTTGTTTTAGGTCTTATATTCCTGAAATATATTTCTGATGCTTTTGAGGAGCTATTCAATAAACTAAAAAATGGTGTTGGTGAATATGAAGGGGCTGCCCCGGAAGACAAGAACGAATATACCGCAGAAAAAGTCTTTTTTGTACCTCCGCAAGCCCGTTGGTCATATTTACAGGGAAGGGCAAAATTACCTTCAATTGGTAAAGATGTCGATTCTGCTATGGATGCTATTGAGAAAGATAACCCTTCATTAAGAGGGGTTCTTCCAAAAGTATTTGGTCAGGAAAAACTGGACAAACAAAATCTCGGAGGATTAATCGATAAAATTGGTTCAGTTGCTATTGGTACTGAAGAAGCTAAAAGCAAAGATATTTTAGGTCAGGTTTACGAGTATTTTCTTGGAGAATTTGCTTTAGCCGAAGGTAAAAAAGGTGGTCAATTCTATACTCCTGGCAGTGTGGTTAGGCTTTTGGTTCAAATGCTCGAACCTTATGAAGGTAGGGTTTTTGACCCTTGTTGTGGCTCCGGTGGTATGTTTGTTCAGAGCGAAAAATTTATTAATTCACATCAGGATTATTACAAAAAAAACAATGGAAGAACCCTTTCATTAAATCCATCAGACCGTATTTCCATTTATGGGCAAGAAAGCAACCAAACCACTTGGCGTTTGTGTAAAATGAATCTTGCAATAAGAGGTATTGATAGCAGTAATGTAAAATGGAATAATGAAGGTAGTTTTTTAAATGATGCTCACAAAGACCTGAAAGCCGATTACATTCTGGCAAACCCTCCCTTTAATGATAGTGATTGGAGCGGTGAATTGTTGAGAGATGATGCACGTTGGAGTGTACTTGGCGAGAAACTGCCTCCACCTCCGGCAAATGCAAATTATGGATGGATTCAGCACTTCATCTATCACCTTGCCCCAACGGGCAAAGCAGGTTTTGTATTAGCAAAAGGTTCTTTAACTACAAAAACCAATAATGAAGGAGAAATTCGCAAGGCAATGATTGAAACCGATTTGATAGATTGCATTGTAAACCTTCCCACAAAATTATTTTTAAATACTCAGATTCCGGCTTGCTTATGGTTTTTAAGCAGAAGTAAAGCACAACACAAAGGAAATATTCTATTTATTGATGCACGTAACCTTGGTTTTTTGGTCAACCGCAAAAACCGTGATTTATCGCCCGATGATATAAAACTTATCTCTGAAACTTATCATAACTGGCGTACAGGCGATGCCGAATACAAAGATGTGCAGGGTTTCTGTAAATCAGCTTCACTTGACGAAGTGAGGGCTTTAAGTTATATTCTTTCTCCTGGCAGATATATCGGTTTGCCTGATGATGAAGAAGATTTTAATTATGAAGAACGTATTGCAAAATTATCATCGGAACTGGCAGAGCAAATGAAACAAACATCTGAACTTGACAAAAAAATTGCCGAGAACTTAAAGAAAGTAGGAATTACATTACCCCTTTAATATTTAAAAAGAATGATAACAATAGAACAATCACAATATTTGCTGGGGCTTCCAAAAAAGGTTGAACTAAATGGCATTTTACAAAATCAACTTACTTTTAATCAACCATTCCCGTTTCAGGAAAGATACACCCTTATCTCGCCGGATGAACCAGATTTTACTTTTTTGTATGAAGTAAATCAGAGTAAAAAAAATCAATTTAAACTTTCTCTGTACCTGATGGATGACGATACCAGGATTGGGTTACTTAGAGTTGATTTTAGCGGACAACATGAAAATCCTCATACCATAACTGATACTATTCCTGAAATATTTAAACCTTATGTTGGTATGTTTTTCACCTATAACGACCATCATATTCATTATTATGTTGAAGGTTATAAAACCACGCTTGATTGGGCTTTACCTTTGACAGCAGATACCTTCCCCGTTAAATCCATTGCAAAATCGGCGGATATTTTAAGTGCCTTTTCCAATTTCAACCAATTGATAAAATTGCAAACTGTATTTACCATAAATCCCTTATTATTATGAACAACTGGGTAAATGAATTAATTGATAAGTATTACGATTTTTTAAAAGGTCGTACCTCGGTAATTACCGAAACCGGTACCGATTGGGCTGTGATTAGCACTCCTTTTCTGGGGCTTTTCAACGATACTTTAGACGTGTACGCAAAAAAAGAAAATGGTAAAATACTTTTATCTGATGATGGAATGACAATTAAAAACCTTGATTTAATTGGCTCAACCATTTCGCGTTCTCCCAAAAGAAAGGAACTGTTAGATAGAATTTTGTTGAATTACGGAATACAGTTTAACGACAACGAATTTGTTACCGAAGCAACTGAACAATCATTTGCACAAAAAAAGCATAACCTGATTTCTGCTATTTCCGAAATAAATGATATGTATATGCTGGCAAAACATACGGTGGCATCAATTTTTAAGGATGATGTACGCTCATACCTCGATGAACAGAGAATCATTTACACACCTCAATTTATCTCAAAAGGCAGTACTGGACTTGAGTTTACATTCGATTTTCAAATTGCCTATTTCGATAAAGAAATAGTAATTAAATCATTCAATAGTATTAACAAACTAAACCTCCCAAATTTCCTTTTCACCTGGGATGATATTAAATCGGTTCGTGAAAGGGTTACAAATAAAAAAGTAGTTGGGCTTGCAGTTATTAATAACGAAGATAAAGAAGTGCAGGATGAATACCTTGATGCTTTAAAAAGCCGTAACGCCGATTTCATTCTTTGGACTGACAGGCATAATCCTGATAACATTAAAAAATTAGCTGCCTAATGAGTGAGTGGAAAGAATATAGAATAAAAGATTTGGGCTTTGTTGTTACAGGCAAAACTCCTTCAAGTAATTTTCCTGATGAATTTGGATCAGAAATGCCTTTTGTTACTCCTACTGATTACAAAAATTTTAGAAAATGGGTTTATAAAGCAGATAGGTATCTATCTACTAAAGGTATCGAAAAACTTAAAACAAAAGTACTCCCCAAAAATTCTCTTTTAGTAACATGTATTGGTTCTGATATGGGAAAAGTCGTTTTGAATAAAATACCTGTTATTACTAATCAGCAGATAAATTCTATTATTCCAAACCAAGCTATTATCAATCCTGATTTCTTATATTATAAAATTATTGAAAATCACGAAACATTAAGAATGTTTGGGCAGGCTGGTTCAGCGGTTCCAATAGTTAATAAAGGTGATTTTGAAGAAATCTGTTTTGAAATACCAAAAGATTTAAAAGAGCAAACCATTATAGCATCTATACTTTCAAGCCTTGACGATAAAATTGAATTATTGCATAGCCAAAACAAAACCCTCGAAGAATTTGCGGAAACACTGTTTAGGCAGTGGTTTATTGAAAACAGTAATTCACCAGAATCCGTTTATTTGAATGAATATGTGAATTGTATTAACGGGGTTTCATATAAAAGCTCTGAATTAAATACTTCAAAAACAGCCCTTGTTTCACTCAAAAGTTTCAACAGATACGGTGGTTTTAATTTAGACGGTTTTAAAGATTTTACAGGTAGGTATAAGGAACAACAAGTCGTTAAAGAAGGTGATTTAGTAGTTGCTCATACAGACATTACTCAGGAAGCCGAGGTAATCGGGAATCCTGCCCTTATTATTTCAAGTCCAAAATATGATATACTTGTTATTTCAATGGACATGGTAAAAGTTACGCCAAAGGTTGATTGGATTTCAACAGAATTTCTTTATTTTCTTATGCGTAGCCGTGAGTTCAAACATCATTGCCTTGGTTGTGCTAATGGCACAACGGTTTTACATCTAAACAAGGAAGCAATACCAACTTTTGGATTTCCAAAACCGGAAAAAGAAAAGGTAATGGCATTTACCCAACTGGCAAGTGGTTTAATTCAAAAAATATTTATAAATCATAAAGAACTGAGCAATTTAATTAGCCTCAGAGATAGCCTCATTCCTAAATTAATGAGCGGTAATTTGAAAGTTAATATGTAAATAAATGGAACGATTAAAAGCGATTATTGAACAACACAGTCGTTGGCAACCTCTTGGCGAATACATCGAACGTATTGAGGGGTATAGCCAATCTGATTTTTCGCTTTGTGTCGAAAACGCAAAATCTCTTTTAGAAAGTATTGCAAAAGAAATTTGTACTCAAAAAGCAAGAGATTACTCCAATGCCGATAATCCCGGCAAACTTCTAAAACTTGCCTTTGGTAGTTTGGGTTATACCGAAAACGATACGTTCAGACAAATCGGACAATCTATTGCAAATATTGGTCAGCAAATGGGAAACCTCCGGAATGAAATCGGAAGGACTTCACACGGCAGAACCCTTGACGAACTGCTTAACAGAGAGGAAACAGTTAATACATATTCTGCTGAATTTTTACTACTATCTGTTGAAATTGTTGCTTCATTTCTTATTCAGCTTTTTGAAACAGATAATCCACGTGTGCCTGTTGAAGAAGCAATCATAGAGTACAACGAGAATAACGATTTTAATGATTTTTGGGACGAACTTTATGGTGATTTCGATATGGCTGAATATTCATATTCAGCAAGCGAAATTCTTTACAATCTCGACCCAAGTGCTTACGAAACAGAATTAAATGCATTCAAATTAATCCCAGATGAAACCGGTAACTGAAGATAATATCGAAAAATTTGCAATAGAAGTATTGCGTTCATTAGGTTGGGAATACCTGCCAGGTATTTCTATTGCTCCCGGTGCGGAGCTTTCAGAAAGAGAAAACTTTGAACAGGTAATATTGGTAAATCGCCTTCGTAAAATAGTAAAGCAGATTAACCCAAATATTCCAATTGATGCACAGGAACAAGCCATTCAGAAAGTATTACGGATTTATTCTCCCGATTTACTTCACAACAATGAAACATTTCACTGCTTACTAATTGAAAAAGTAAAAATACCATACCAGCATGATGGCTACGACCGCAGCCACGAAGTCGCACTAATTGATTTTGAAAACCCTGCAAACAACGAGTTTCTTGTAATTAACCAATATACCATTGTCGAAAACAATCAGAACAAACGGGCAGACATTTTGCTTTTTGTTAATGGTATCCCTTTAGTGGTTATTGAAATAAAAAATGCTGCGGACGAAAACGCAACTATTAAAAAGGCTTACGACCAAATACAAACCTACAAAGCCACGATTCCAAGTTTGTTTACTTTCAATTCTGTTTGTATTATTTCCGATGGCATGGAAGCAAGAGCTGGCAGTCTTTCGGCAGATTTCAGCCGTTATATGGTATGGAAAACAGCCGATGGTAACAAAGAAGCCTCTCGTTTTATTCCTCAGTTGGAAGTTCTTTTAAAAGGGATGCTAAACCCAGTTACTCTACTCGACCTTATCCAAAGCTTTATTGTATTTGAAAAAACAAAAAAGGAAGATCCAAAGACCGGAATTTCGCAATTTGTAACTGTAAAAAAACTTGCTGCTTACCATCAGTATTATGCTGTCAAAAAAGCCGTACAATCTGCAATAATTGCATCAGGAGTTAATGGTAATAAAAAAGGTGGTGTAGTATGGCATACCCAAGGTTCCGGTAAAAGTTTAAGCATGGTTTTTTATGCTGGTAAATTGATTACTGCACCGGAAATGAAAAACCCAACAATTGTAGTCATTACAGATAGAAATGATTTAGACGACCAGTTGTTTGATACGTTTGCAGCATCAACCCAATTATTACGTCAGGAACCTGTTCAGGCACAAGACAGGGAACATTTGAAAGAACTGTTGAAAGTCGGTTCCGGCGGGATTGTTTTTACAACCATCCAAAAGTTTTTACCAGATGACGGCAAAACAGATTTTGATTTACTTTCTTCAAGAACAAATATTGTTGTTATAGCTGATGAAGCCCACCGCACCCAATATGGCTTTGAGGCTTCATTGAGAGATGTCAAAGACTCTGAGACAAAAGAAATAATAGGAAAGCGTATAGCCTATGGCTTTGCCAAATATTTACGGGATGCTTTACCAAATGCCACTTACATTGGCTTTACAGGCACACCTATTGAAAATACTGATGTAAATACCCCTGCGGTTTTCGGACAGTATGTGGATATTTACGACATTTCTCAAGCGGTTGCCGATGGCTCTACAGTCCGCATATACTACGAAAGCAGGTTGGCAAAAGTGAATCTCGATGAGGAAGGCAAAAGACTTATTGAAGAGTTCGATAAAGAAATTGAAGAAGATGAAGAGGTAACTGACAAGCAGCGGGCAAAAGCAAAATGGACTAAACTTGAGGCTATTGTTGGCAATAATGATAGAATTAAGAATTTGGCAAAGGATATTGTTTCACATTTCGAGCTACGACAACAGGTATTTTCAGGGAAAGCAATGATTGTATCAATGAGCCGAAGAATTGCGGTTGAATTATATAATGAAATAATTGCTATTAAACCCGATTGGCATAATGATGATAATTCCAAAGGCTCTATCAAAGTTGTTATGACCTCTCCAAGTTCTGATGGTCCAGTTATGCAGAAATATCATACAACAAAAGTTCAGCGAAGTGCTTTAGCCGATAGATTCAAAGACCCTGCTGATAACCTCAAGTTAGTGATTGTTGTGAATATGTGGCTCACAGGATTTGATGCTCCGTGTTTGCACACCCTATATATTGACAAACCAATGCGAGGTCACAATTTAATGCAGGCAATAGCAAGGGTTAACAGAGTATTTAAAGATAAACCGGGCGGTTTGGTTGTTGATTATTTAGGTATTGCAACCGATTTAAAAAAGGCACTCTCGTTCTATTCAAATGCAGGTGGTAAGGGAGACCCAACTTTAGATATAGAAAGAGCAATTGAGGCGATGCTCGAAAAACTCGAAGTAATAAGGCAAATGTTTTTTGAAGAAAGTAAATCCTATAAAGACATTATTGTAGAGGAACCACAAGCCTATTATGAAAATTTCCCTGGAGTTGGATTTAATTACAAACGTTTTTTCAATGCTGATGCAAAAAATAAACTTTACATCATTTTACAAGCAGAAGAACACATTTTAGGTTTACAGGTCGGCAAAGCACGCTTTATTAAAGAAGTTGCTTTATTAAGTCAGGCATTTGCCCTGTCAGTACCGCACGAAAAGGCGATGGCAATCAAAGATGAAGTTGCTTTTTTTCAAGCTGTCAAAGCTCGTATTGTAAAATTTGAAGTAACAGGTAAAGGAAAATCTGATGCCGATATTGAAACAGCCATCAAACAAATTATTGATGAAGCATTAAGCTCTGATAAGGTTGTAGATATTTTCGATGCAGCAGGTGTTGAAAAACCAGAAATATCAGGACTTGAAGTCTTGTCTGATGAATTTCTTTTGGAAGTAAAAGGCATGAAGCATCAAAATCTTGCTTTAGAACTGCTAAAAAAAATTCTGAATGATGAAATAAAAACACGTTCCAAAACAAATTTTGTTAGAAGTAAAAAACTTCTTGAAATGCTTGAAGGGGCAATAAAAAGGTATCAAAACAACTTACTTTCAACAGCAGAAATAATTCAGGAGCTAATTGAGATAGCCAAAGAAATTAAAGCATCAGATCAACGGGGTGCGGAACTGGGTTTAAAAGAAGATGAAATAGCTTTTTACGATGCACTCGAAACCAACGACAGTGCGGTTAAAGTATTAGGAGACGATACACTAAGAATGATTGCCCACGAAATAGCTGATAAAGTAAAAGCCAACGCAACAATTGACTGGACAATCAGAGAAAGTGCAAGAGCAAAACTTATGGTACTTGTGAGACGGACACTTAATAAATACGGTTATCCGCCAGACAAACAACAAAAAGCAATTGATACAGTATTAAAACAAGCAGAATTATTGGCAGATTTTTTTACAAGTAAAAAATAGTTAAAATATAGTATCATGGCTCTAAATCCTGAAATACCAAATAACGAACTGCCTTTGTTGCCACCCGACAGAGATGCAATTGAAACCAAAGCCATTTTAAGGCAGGAAAGCAAGACAGCCGTTGCATTAGCTGAATTAAAAGGTTTGGCTCATACTCTGCCAAACCAGAATATTTTAATCAATGCCATTGTTCTGAAAGAAGCCAAAGCTTCATCCGAAATTGAGAACGTGATAACTACCCACGATTCATTATACCAGGCATTAACAGCTAAGTCATTCAAACCCGATTCTGCCACAAAGGAGGTACTTCGCTATCGGGAGGCATTGTTTGCAGGTACTGAGTTTATCCGCAACAAAGGATTTTTAAGCACCAACGGCATCATTCAGGTACAGAATATTCTTGAAGAAAACACAGCAGGGCTTCGCCAATTGCCCGGTACAACCTTAAAAAACGATGCAACCAATGAGACAATCTATACCCCTCCCGATGATAAAGATTCCATCAGTAACCTGATGTCTAATCTTGAAAAATTCCTCAATATGGATGAAGATGATGATATTTCACCATTGATCAAGCTGGCGGTTCAGCATTACCAGTTTGAAAGCATCCATCCATTTTATGATGGCAACGGCAGAACAGGTCGCATAGTAAATGTTCTATACCTTATGTTGAAGGGCTTATTGGATAGTCCTATTCTCTATCTCAGTGGATTTATCATTCACAATAAAGGAGAATATTACCGACTATTAAGAGAAGTTACATTTAACAATGTTTGGGAACCATGGATTCTCTATATTTTAAAAGGAATCGAAAAAACAGCATCAGAAACAATTCAACAGGTCAATAACATTAATGGCTTAATGCTCGAAACCATTGAGAAGGTAAAAGCTGAAAAACCGCAGGTGTATTCAAAAGAATTTATTGAATTGCTTTTTGAGCTTCCCTATTCAAAAATTGAACATTTAGAATTTAGAGGCATTGCGAAGCGAAAAACCGCTGGCAAATATCTTTCCGAATTGGCAGAAATTGGCATATTGGTGCCTCAGAAAATTGGTAAAGAGATAATTTACATAAACAAAGCACTTTATGAGCTTCTTAAAAAGTAATTTATTCAAACATGGGCATTCCGTACCCACGTTTTCAACACGTGGGCAATATTTTAAATATTATGCCCATAAATCATTGCGAGTTCCCCTTAAACATTGAAGAAATCATCTCTGATGCTAAGACATAAAAACTTCAACAACTTTTTTACCATATCAAATGAATGAAAACCATTTACCGTGTTATGACCAATTTAATCGATTCAACATGGTCACCCATCCTTACCTTGACAAAACAAAGGCCCGCAGGCAAACCGGAAAGGGTGACGCGGTGGCTCTTCTCATCGGTGTAGAATGTTGAAAAGATGCTTTCGCCGTGCATGTTGAAAATCTCTACCTGTACGTTCCCGGGCAGAATATCGCCCTCATGCAGGATTGTGAAGTTGCCCGTTGTCGGGTTTGGATAGATGGAGCAACGTTGCTGTTGCGGTTCCTGCTCCGGCAGTAACTTTAGGTCTTCATCCCCCGGAGCAACCGATACCATCGATGCGCTCATGTTTCCGCAATACTCCTCCGTGGTGGTAATGTAGGCATGCATATATCCACCTGGTTTTATCCAGGTTTCGGGCAGAAAACGGATATTGTTCCCAGCAATAAAGGTAGCGCTTCCGCCATTGTCGATCGAAAAATCCGACACCGTGATTGTTTGTTGTGCATTAAAACATATAGACACTCCAGTGCCGATGGTCAAACCATTGACATCATAATTAACTGGCACATTGTTCCAGAAAATACGGTTGTAAGGATCGTTCTCAAAAGCCTCACCGGCAAAACCGCCAGTGGCATTTACAAACGTTACACTTCCGGCATCCACCAATTTCCGTACATTGTATTGTCCGCCCCAGGTGTTGGTGGGGAAAACGGCATTTTCGATAATGATATCCTGATCGTTTTCGATGGAAAGTAAGGTCGTCGGACCGCTCATCCCATTCCGGAATTCACAGTTGGTAAATGAATAGGACGGATTGACGGTGGCTCCGGGAGCAATATAAACGCCCTGTTCGGGCAGGTCTTCAAAGATGCTAAAGGTTGCTTCCAGATTTCCTCCGTCGTTAATGCTGAAGGTGTATTGCTTCGTTGGCACGATGCCCTTGACCCGGCTCATGGCTCCTTCGTATCCGAATAAAGAAAGCAGCCCATTATTGTTGACATTGACCGAAGAGAGGTACTTCATGCTTAATGTTCCAGAGTTGACCGCCATCCATCCTCCATCTTGTACTTCAAGGTTATTCCAACATTCGAGTTCATGGCCAAATCCAACTTCTGCAAGGCCTTCGGCCACTACAAAATTGTTTTTAACCACGGAAGGCCAAATACTGACCCTGGTTGAAAAATCAGATGGTTTATTGATTGTTACGTTGTAAAATGCACCTCCTTCGGTTGATAAAATTGCGCTGTTTTGCGCACCATATAGCTCAACTGTACCACCCATGGGGTTAAATCCGGGTGATTGTACTATGAAGCCTTTTTGTGTGCGGATGGTTCCGCCCGAAATGTCTGAGGTAAAACTGTAGGGCGCAGCATCCTGGATTTTTATTCCCTGGTCAACGAAATCGAGGACACCATCCCCCATGTATAAACTGGCATTTGCATTAGTTCCCCATAAACTCTGGTCATTGCCTCCATAAACCCTGAACTCTCCGCCATTTACACTGATGCTGCCATGCAAATCAATACTTTGTAAAGCATCCTGGTGCAATTCGATCGAGTTCCACCATAATACAAAGTCTCCATAAATGCCATCATCGGCAAGGTCGGCTGCATGAAAAGAGCTGCCCCCGGCTATCCACATTCCACCCTGTGTCCAATCGTAAATTTGACAAAAGATGTTTGATTCTGACTGGTCGTAAAAATAATGAAGCGTTTTATCAATTTCAAGGATATAAAATTCTTCTGTTGAGCAGAATTGTGGCGTGCTGCCGTTAAAAATCACACGGCTCGTACCTTCGACAAATCCCGAAGTACCCACATTGTTGGTCCAGTTGCCACCTATGGTGATCACTTTATCGCTGACTGTTATTGCACCTGCGTCAATAACCATATTGTTTTTAACGATCAGGTTATCAATTACCTGTATAGTTCCGGATGGTTTATTCACCCGCATGTCATGCAGGTAATTCCCATTGACCACGTTCACATAATGCCCGGAATTGCCGGAAATAAATTCGGTAAGTACTCCGGTTAGCTGAAAGTTGCCTGCATTCGTTGCACTGAGTGATCTTCCAAACCGCAGTGTTCCGCCGGTCAGGTCGTTGTCGTTAAACGTTGAACTAATCAGGATACTTTTCTGCGACATCTCAAAAACAGATGTCCCCGACATGTTGATCCGTCCATTAAGGTAGGTCCAGCTGGAAGCATCATTGTAATTGCACAGAAACTGCCCATCGCTTCCCAGGTTAAGGTAGCCGGTTGAGGGGAAGGTGAGTTCACCATTGCAGGTGATCACACTCCCGGAGCTCAGATAAATGGTTCCTGCAAGATCCATAGTTCCGGCATTATAATAATCTGCACCGCTGACAAATGCGAGATTTCCGCCATTCTGGATGACAGAGTTCCCGGCAACAATAAGGTCAACACCAAAATTCGACCAATTTACAGAGGTCTGCACTGTGAAGTTCCCGGCCACTCTGAGTGGGTAATAGGCTTTATTGTCCGAACCCATAAGCTTCGAGCCAGTAACGGCCACCAGGTTTCCAAATTCGGCGTCGGCATCCTGCGGCCAGCCAATACTATAAACATAAACCGTATTACCGGTTCCCAGCTTGGCATTAGTTCCGTCATAGAAATACCAATTATGAACATGGAAAGTACCGGCAGTGACATTGTCGGATGATCCTGCCATCCAGTAAATCCGGTAGGCATCCATCACTGCGGAAGCATTGGTCATGGTAAGCAGGCCGTAGATATACACGTCACCTCCGGCGGTAAGGGTGTTGTTCCCTACCGTCAAAGAAGCGCCGGTATTAATATCCATGTCATCACATACTGCAGCAGCTCCGCTGATGACAGGGTAATTCGGACATCCAGCAGGAATGGTAACATTGGTAGAAGTTGCAGGCACATTGCCATCGTCCCAGTTACCGGCAGTAAACCAATCGGTCGAAACGGCGCCTGTCCAAAGTCCCGGTTGCGGTACGATCCAGTGGATACGGTTGTGCGGGTCATCCTCGAAGGCCTCGCCGGCAAAAGCGCCGGTAGCATTAATAAAAGTAACTGACCCCTGATCAGAATATTTTGCAGCATTATAAGGGGCTGAGGCAGTTGGGAAATGAGCATCCTGTATCGTCAGATCCTGATTATTATCAATTTGCATGAGGCAATAAAAACCATTTTCAAAGATACATCCGGTGAAAGCATGATCTGGATTTACGATACCGTCGTTCATTATCAATGCACCAGTAAGGTCTGAAAAATGGGTATATCTGGCCGAAATATTCCCGCCATTTCCTACATATAAATTAATGAGATTTGTTCCATGCTTGCCAATAGATACGTAGTTGTCAGGTTCTCCCATAAATTTGAAATTACCGCCATTTGCAGCAAATTCGTTTGAGCTCTTTATTTTGATATCGGTTCCTTGGGTCAACCAGATTGTACCGTTGTCATAAGCATAAGCATTTTTGAAAATCAGGTTTGAATTCGGTGTTGATTTAAGCACGCCGCTGTTAACAACCACACTGTTGGCGGTAAGATCTGAGTTGATCAGCACTTCATCTTCTGTGCCTGATTTGTTGATGTTGATATTCCACAATTGTCCTGATTGCAAGTCAATGGATGAGTTTCCAATGCCATAAATTTCGAGTGTTGCGGGTTCAGGATCAAAGTCGGGACGGTTGCAGAAGAAGCCTACCGGGGTACGTATTATACCACCTGTCAAATCGAGTGTAAGGGTGTTTGGCGACAATGCATTGACGTTGATCCCCTGGTCTTTAAAATCGAGGGTTCCATCGGTCATGTATAAAGTGGCATCAGCTCCGTAGGGCCATTGGCTCCAACCGTTTCCACCATGAACATTAACGGTACTTCCATCGGCTATCGCCAATTGGCCGCCAAAATCAACTCTCTGGTAAATATCCTGATGCAGATTGACGGTAGATCCCGATTGCAGGTCAAAATCAGCAAAAATCCCGTCATCAGCCAGGTCATCAGCCGTGAAAATCCCGCCATTGGCAACTTTGACCTGACCCTTAGTCCAGTCGAATACATTGCAAACAGCCTCTGTCGAATTGATCATAATGACGCCGGCATCCTTATTGACCTCAAGAATGTTAAAGGTTTCATCATAATAGATATGCGACATCAGGAAGCCCTCGAAAATCACCC
>Ga0247841_10000350_pt1 | contig 124031 bp, 128 predicted proteins | sample LaCruzMarch2015__2_FD_192410 | JGI IMG/M metagenome (GOLD analysis project Ga0247841, IMG submission 192410) | Freshwater microbial communities from meromictic Lake La Cruz, Castile-La Mancha, Spain - LaCruzMarch2015_18m | ecosystem: Environmental > Aquatic > Freshwater > Lake | place: Spain...
ATGTTGTTAAAGGTATTTGTGATGATACTTATGGTAGAGGTTTACATAATGAGTTATTAGATATAGACAGATATCCTTTAGTTTATGAAGACATCAAAAAAATATTATCTTCAAACTATTCGATTGAAAATTCTCCATAAGAATATTTATTGATGCATAGATCTAAAAGTATTTTTGCCTTTGGTAACAAAGAATCTCTATTGACTTCTATCTGATTATTCACATCTTCAGCAGTTATATCTTTGTTTATTCTAACACGCCAGTCATAATTATCTCCATATAAAACAAAAATCAGATCTGGTCTGCAATATATACTGATTGAATGAGTAAATTCTAGCATTCTTTCTTTTCTATCATCAAAACCTGCTATTTTTTTTGAGCCATACTTTATTCTATAATCGTTTATTGATGCATATGTATATTCAACAGCACTGTCTTCGGATATGGTATTCAACAATGTAAAATTGTCATATAATTCGTTTTTATCTATTGTAAAATTTTTAAATGGGTACTCTTTATAATCTAACTTTTGAAAAAATCTGTTAAGACCATCGCTGCTGTTTAGTTCATTTTCATAATCATTTCTTATAGATTCAGTTGTACTAAGGAAGAAATTCTTTTTTCCTGAAATAAAGTTATAAAAATCCTCTTTAGTTACATTCTTATCTAACAGATATCCTACAGATGCCTGGTCAAATTCCAATCTTTTGACATAAGTTAAACCAGAACATCCGCTCATACAAGAGCTTATTGGAACAAATCTTAGCTCTGAACCTGTATAAAATTGAATGTCATCATAAGTCTTGTTTTTTTCAAGCAAAATATCTTTTCCAAGGATTGTGCTTAAGGTCTTTTGGATTTCCATCAATGTATGTGTTGTTACAGCAGAAGAATTATACTCATCCTTATCACATACTTTATTTTTGTTTTGGTCTAAACAGCATTGAGAACCTGAATAAATGTAGGGTTCGTTGCAGACAACCTGATTATAACATCCTGTAAGGAATAGAGTTAATATAACAGCACTAATTAAAAATATTTTTTTCATAAATCACCTTTTTATTTCAAACTGCAAACATTTTCTTTATCTACTATAAAAAGGTTACTAAATCAGTTCATACAAAATGATACCAGTATAGCTTTTTACACAAAGAAATATAAAAAGAATATGATTATCAGAGATATTCCTGCACCAGACAACATTATCTTTAAAGTTCCTGAAATATCTTTTTTTGTTTGCATCATTCACCAATTATAATTCCCAGGTACCGCTTTCTTTATCTCTTGATAAAACAGAATAATCTATCTTTTTTTTGACGATTGTTTCAAATGTATGTTTTGCTTTTTCTACAGTATTGTTGTTTGCAGACAGATGAGCTAATAATACAAAATTAAGGTCTTTTGATTTTTGTTGAATAAAAGATGACGCATGAATATTGCTCAAATGTCCATTATCGGATAGAATTCTTTGTTTGAGAAAAGATGGATAAGGACCATTGATCAGCATATCAATATCATGATTTGATTCTAATAAAATACCTTTTAAACTTGGCAAAACATCTTGCATTTGTTGGGTTATTATTCCTGTATCTGTAAAAAGCCCAAAATGGTTTATAACAAAACCAGAAGATTGAACATCATGAGAGGTTAATATTGGCTGTATCTTTAACCCTTTTATTTTAAAATATTTATTTAAAGTAAAATGTTTTGTTTGAATGGCCCCTAATTTATCTGATGTTTCTGAATATGTTTCTTTTGTTAAATAAACAGGGATATTATATTTCCTTGCGATTGGTCCTATCCCTATATAATGATCAATATGAGAATGTGTTAGAATTATTCCGTCTATATTTTCTGCACTTTTTCCAAGATTATTCAGTCTAGATTCAATTTCTTTGGCGCTCTTTCCAGCATCAATAAGAACAGATGCTCCTTTATCTTCAACTAAACAAGAATTTCCATTGCTTCCAGAAGCGATAACTGAGATATGCATGATTCATTAATTAAAATGGCAGTTTAAAAAGATTTATTTGATGGGGTATATAGATACCTTATCTATTTATTTGCTAAATAGCAATCTTTTTATAGTTAAAATTCATAATTTGATGAAAAGAGGTGTATTATGGATTTTACTATTAGTCCTGAACAATGGAGTGTTTTATTTAAACTTATATTGGCTGCTATGCTAGGTGGTCTAATAGGTTATGATAGAGAAAAAACAGGTCATCCTTCAGGATTAAGGACATTAGTTATTGTTGCTGTAGCATCTACATTTTTAATAACTTCTATGAAAGAGGTTTTAAGTTCAGATTCTTTATCTAGAGTAATCCAAGGTATGATAACAGGAATAGGCTTTTTAGGTGCCGGAACAATATTAATACACGGAAAAGATGTAAGAGGATTAGCAACTGCAGCAAGTATATGGGGTATGGCTGCAATAGGTATTGTGATAGGGATGGGCATCTATTTTGAAGCTGTTATAGCAACATTATTGTTCTTATTGGTATTAAAATTAAGGGTATTTGAAAATAATATCAGTGAAAAATCGCAAAAAAGAAGAAGAAAAGTGAGGTGAAATAATGTCATGCGGAAGCTGCGGAAAACCTAAGAGAAAATAAGAATTATTAACGATAATTTCTAATTTTTTATATTTTTATACCCTAAAAACGTTAGCTTTTTAAACCCTTTCAGAATTCTATGCTCTATGGTATCAGGAAGATTTAAATCAAGGACGTTCAGAAGAGTTTTTAGAAAAACTCCTGGAGGCAGGACAGTATTGCATCATGTACTTAGAAATCCTGCAAAGCCTAGATGCGGCAAATGTGGCGATTTTTTAAAAGGTATAGCAATAGCACGTCCTAATAAGTTAAGAAACATGCCTAAAAGCAGAAGAACTGTTTCAAGACCTTATGGCGGTAATCTATGCAGCAAATGTATGAGAGCTGCTATCAAAGCAAAAATAAAAGAATAAGAATAATCTCAAAGAATAACCGGTGACGGTATTCAAAAAGCATGGAGATAGGAGGAATAAAATGATTGAAATCGGAAGAGTTGTTGTCAAGTTAGCAGGAAGAGACGCTGGATTAAAAGGCGTTGTTGTTGAAATTCTAGACAAAGGATTTGTATTGGTTGACGGTCAAGTTAGAAGAAGAAAATGCAATATCATACATTTAGAGCCTTTAAGCAAAGTCTTAAAACTGCCAAAACAAGCAAGCCATGATGAAGTTGTAAAAGCTTTGAAAGCAGAAGGTATAGAAGTCCAAGAAAAGAGAAAAAAAGAATCTCAAAAGACAGCTAGACCTTTAAAACAAAGAGCATCATCTGTTAAAGAAGATAAAGCAGCTGAAGCTAAACCTAAAAAAGCAGTAAAGAAGGAAAAAGCTCCTAAAACAGACAAGAAAAAAGAATAAATTTTTATTTTTTTAATTTAGTTTATATAAAAGAAGAGGTGTTCGTATAAGAACACGAGAGTTCTTGGATATTAAATATGAATAAGGAATACGCTGAATTAATACTTTATCATGGAATTTGTCCTGCTGATGGTTTCGGAGAAGGTTGGTTTCCTATCCATAGTAGTAGGGGGAATTTTAGTGAAAAAGCTATAATTTCTGCAAATCAACTAATCAATAGGTATTTGGAAACTCGCCAAGAAATGATACAAGTAGTTAATAATGAAGGTGGAATTTTGCATTCTGAAGAAGAATCACAAGAATTCTATAATCAATTAAAAAAACAATTTGCTAGTTCAGATTATAGATTAAGGCCATGTTCATCTATGCATGGTAAACTTAGTTTTGATAGATTTGTTCTGATTGATGGAGTATTAAGAATAAAAAAAGAGGAGTTAACTGATTTTATTTTGGAATGATTTCCTGAAAAAAATAGAAATATCCTTAAAAAATTAACTATCAAAAGAAGTTTGGAATTTTTTACAGAACGGTAAAGAAAGAAATTTTTTTGTTCTAATACTAAGTGCAAGAAGGTTTCACGAAGTCATTATAATAAAATTATTTTATATCGTCTCAAACAATTCTGAAAGATTAAGTTCAAATGCTATTACAGGCATCTCTAGATTAAAGTTATGTATAACTTTAGGATTTACTTCTCCTATAAATCCAACTTCTTTATTTTTAACCAATATTTTACCAACTCTGCCTTCAATAAAGCTTTTGTGATCTAATTCTTCAATAGAATATGTAATGTTCAGCATTCTGAACAAACAATCAAGAATCTGCTTTATCTTTGTATAATCTGCTTTTTCTGATATTGAGACAACTGCTAATCTTTCTTGATCGATTATCTTTCCATCTGCCTTTATAGTTGTTAAGCCTTGTTCAAATATGTTTTGAGGAGTTTCTACATGCTTATTTTTTGACAATACTTCCATCAATATAGGCATCAGCCAGCTCCTAACTGAAGAGTATAGTTCAGAAGTTGGATTTTGAAGTTCTATAATCCCATTATCTTCTATCTCCATCATATTATACATAAGATTTTTATTAGATAATAGTTGGCTCATTATTTCTTGATAGCCTAAACCAACCATTATATCTCTTATCTTATCTATAAAATTAGTTATCTTTTTGGTTGAACCTTGAGTATAGCTTGTTAAAGGTGCATCTTCTAGATTATTGTATCCATAAGCTATCATTATATCTTCAATAACATCATTTTCATGCAAGATATCCTTTCTATAGCAAGGTATCAATGCTTTTCCAGACTCATAACCATATCTTTGTTTTTCCAATAAAGATTTTATTTCAGAATCTTTTAGATCAAGGCCTGTTAATTTTAATATATTCTCTTTATTTATTTTGATAGTTTCATCAAAGATAAATGGAGTTATTATCTTTTTAGTTGGATATTTTACCTCTACAGAAAATACCTTAAATCCTCTATCATTCAATGCCTGGGCAAATATATTGCAAGCAACTAAAACAGAATCCAAATCTGTACCAGTAACTTCAAAGAATATTTCAGTATCAGTTGTTTCTACTTTTCCAGTTTCATTTGAATTTATTATAGGTGGAAAACTTAAAACATTATTTGCATCATCCATCAGAATAGGGTATTTTTCAAATCCTTCTAATATCCATGCATATTCTTGGCCCTTTGGATGCTCTTCTAAGATTTCTTTTAAGTCCATCTCTTTCTTAAACTCTAAAGGAATAAACTGGACCTTTTCTGGCTGTACAGCTTTATAATAAACAGGGAATTTTATTTTTGAATATCTATAAACACCTATTGCAATCTTTTTTCTTCTTCTTCCAAAATTTTCACAAAGTTTTTCTTGCAGTTGTATTAACTGTTTTAAGAAATAATCATCTATTTTGCATTCTTTTACTACAAATGCTGCAATATAGGGTCTTATCTTAGTTACAGAATTCTCTACAATCAGTTTATAATCTCCTTTATTTATTTTTAGTTTAGGTATTCCTTTTTCTTTTCCTAGAATTCCTTTTAATAATCGGGCTATTCCTTCAACAGACCAGAGATAAGGCAGATTTGTATCACCTAATTCTGCAGTTACTTCATCTTTTTCTTTGTCATAATTATCAATTCCAGCTTTAGCGTAAGCTAAAAGCTCTTTAAGTTCTTCTATTGTAATTTTCTTTCCAACTAATTTTTGGAGATCTGTTAGATTAAATGTTATTGTTGGCATCTTAAATTACCTTCTGATTTCTTAAAAAATCTATATCATGGCTGAATAATTTTCTTATGTCATTTATTCCTAGATTGAACATGGCTAATCTATCTATTCCAAAACCCCATGCTAAAACAGATATTTCTTTTCCTACAAGAGGTTTTACTAACTCAGGTCTAAATATTCCTGCACCACCTATCTCTATCCATCCCATCTGAGGATGTTTGACTTGTAATTCAGCAGATGGTTCTGTAAAAGGAAAATATCCTGGAACAATTTTTATTTCGTCAGTACCGCAAAATTCTTTTGCAAACATCCTTAGTAAAGATTTAAGATGCCTGAAATTCAATCCTTCTTCAATAACAATACCTTCTATCTGATTAAAGTCAGATCCGTGAGTAGCATCGATTACATCTGGCCTAAAGCATCTGCCAATAGCAAAATATTTTCCAGGTATCTTTAGATCCGGAGAAGCTAATTTTCTTGCAGAACATGCTGTTGTCTGTGTTCTTAGAACTAATCTTCTTGTCTGCTCTTCATCAAATTTGTACTGCCATCCTTTTGATCCTGTATTAAAGCCGTTTTCATGTGCTTGTTTGACATTTTTTAAGAATTTTTCATCTACTTTTCCAAATTTAGGATCTTTTACATAAAAAGCTGCATGAATATCACGAGCAGAATGGAATTGAGGCATGAATAAAGCATCCATATCCCAGAATTCAGACTCAACAATAGGACCAGACATCTCTTCAAAACCTAAAGAAGTAAATCTTTTTTTAACTTCATCTAAAAACCATCTGTAAGGCTGTTTTTTTGCAGCATATATCTTCGGAACATTTATTTTGATATCATATTCTCTGAATTTTTTTTGTTTCCAAGAACCAGATCTAAGCATTTCAGAAGTTAATCTATCATGACTATCAGATATTTCTATATTGCTTGCTAAAATTTGTTTTCCTAATTCTGTTAATTCTGCTTTTTTTGCTTTTTCAATAGAAGTTTTGATTATATCTTTTCTTTTTTTAAGTTCGTTTAAAGCAAATTTTTCTTCAGGACTCAATTTTTCAACAGATATTGGAAATTGCTTTTGTAAAAATGCTTCTTCCATAAATCCTTTGTCAAGAAGTTTCTTTCCTTGTTCCATTATTTTAATAACTATATCTTTTCCTTCTTTTGTAATAAAAACAGCAGCTTTCCTTCTAAGAACGCCCAAAGCTATATTTTGTTCTTCTTTTGATAATCCTGCCTTAGATTTGATTTGATCTATTGTAATAGGGCCTTTTTTAAGGGCTTTTAACAGTTTTTTTTCAGGAAGTTCTTCTTTTATATACTTTTGACCGTTTTTTTCTAGCAAAACAACCTCTTTTAGGTCTTCTTTTAGCTCAATTAAGCCTTTATTCTTAAGCCATTGTAAAGCACGAACTATTTCAACCTCTTTTAGACCAGTAGCCTGTTCTATTGATTTTATATCATTAAATCTAGGCAAAACAGGTAGAACTGCACGTTCTAAACGATGCAAACCGTTCAATATCTTATTTAAATCCATAAAAATAGTAAACTAGGCGTTTATATAAACTTTTTTAATTTAGTCAAAGTAGTTCATAAGCCTTTAAAATCATATCTTTTGTATCTTTCCAACCCAAACAAGGATCAGTAATAGAAACACCATACTCTAATTTTGAATTAATTTTTTGTGAACCTTCATTCAAATTCGATTCTATAAGAGCTCCTATAATCGGAAGACCTTTTTGTTTGTGTCTGATAAGTTCATAAACTATCTTGGGTTGTCTTTTATAATCTTTTTGTGAATTTCCGTGATTTGTATCTACAACAATACCCATATCATTTATTTTATTTTCATTTGATAGGTCTATTGCATTTTGTACAGAAACTTCGTCATAATTAGAACCGTTTTCTCCTCCTCTTAATATTATGTGGCTATAAGGATTACCTTTAGTTCTTACTATAATTGATCTGCCATCAAAATCTAATCCTAAAAAAGTATGACGTTTTCTAGCTGTTACTGCTCCATCAACTGCAACTTTGATATTGCCGCTAGTGCTATTTTTGAAACCAATAGGCATTGATAAGCCAGATGCCATCCATCTATGCGGCTGAGATTCTGCTGTACGAGCACCTATTGCAGCATATACTAACATATCTGAATAATATTGAGGATTGCCATTATCAGTTATCTCTGTTGCGGTCAATACTCCTTCTTTAAGGGTTCTGTAAAATATTTCTCTTGTTTGGACTAGTCCTTTAGCAATATCACCCGAACCATCCAAATTAGGATCATATAAAAGTCCAGGCCATCCTCCTTGTGTCCTTGGTTTTTCAACATAAACTCTCATAACAATTTGAATTTTATCTTTTACTTTTTTTGATATTTCTGCAAGATTTTTTGCATATTCAACACCCTCTTCTATATTATGTATCGAACATGGTCCAACAACCATCAAAAAACGAGGGTCTTCTCTTCTTAGAATTGCCTCTACCTGTTTTCTTCCTTCTTCGACAAAATGGTCCAGTCCATTCAAAGGTCTTTGATTAGTTATATATCTCGGTGTTGGTGCTAATTCTGTTGAATCGATGTTTAAATTAACTATATTCACTTTATCCTCCAATGCCATTTTGTTTCCTCCATGTCTTTTAAATTTATCCCTATTTTAAGTTCTTGAGGATTCCTAAACCAGAAACAGTGTTGATTTAACTGCAAATCCGGCTTAAGAATCCGGACTTAGTAAAAATAATAATAGAACTTAAAGCTAAAACTATCCAAAACAAAATCAACTATTGAAAAAATATTTGGTTTTTGCATAGTAAGGAAAGAATAGATGTTATATATTTAAATGTAACGAAATAAAGAAGTAAAATAAATTATAAAAAGAAAAAATTTGCAAAAAGCAAATTTATTTTATTTGTTGGTCTGATGATTTCATACCTTTCCAGCTTTGGTCAAACATGTTCCCTAGAGCAGCTGCAAAGAAAGGTGTATTTACCCAAACACCAGTATCATATGTAGGATGAACTTTATCATCATCTAACAACATAAATACAACTTCTTTATTATCAACAATACAGAATCTTCCTCTTGAACTTGTATGACGTACTTCAGCAACATCAGCTAAATCCTGAACTGCAGCTTTTGTTTCCTTGGTTAAGGGTGCAGCAATTCTTATTTTAACTCCTCTTTTCTTTAATTTATCAAATAGAGGTTTATAACCTTCAGCTTTTCTAATCAAACCTTGTGTTGTGGTCTGCAAAACAACTGATTCTTTTGCATTTTTCATTGTTAATTCAATATGATTATACAAGTTATGTCTGCCCCTCAAACTTCCGCCTAAGTCACTTGGTTCAATTAATTCTATACCTTGTGTGTGTAAAGTAGACAATTCAGTTAAAACATCTGTACTTTTTAGATCTTCTAGTCTTTTTATTCTTTCATCAGCTTCAACTTTCATATTTTTCTTTACTCGATCAACAACTTCTGATGGCGGAACTGCCATATATTTGATTGGCTTTCCAATTTTCATAATAACAAAGCCTTTTTTCTCTAAACTTTCTAAAACATCATAAGATCTAGACCTTGGAACATTTGCAATATCAGAAAGTTCACCGGCAGTTGAAACACCTCTTGATAAAAGAGCTGTCCAAATTTTAACTTCATATAGATTCAGAGCGAAATATCGCCTTAATTTGCTTAAAAATTCATCTTTTACAATCATTTTGTTGTCCCCCCTTTTTTATAAAAAACTTTTGTTGCTAGGTAGTAAATAAACCCAACTACTATTAAAATGTTACTATTTTTCACCAACCGGTGGTTATTTTACTCCGTAATAGCAACACTCTTTTTTCACTCGGGAGTTTATATTATAATGTATATTAAGGCCCTACTAGTATATAAATATTTATGTAGTATAATATAAGTTTTATATGCTGAAATAATAATAATCCATATCTGGTGACAAAAAATTTAAGTATGAAAATCTAAATTTTCAGATTTAAATTTCTGAAAATGCAGACATTTTCAATAGTCTGAACAAAGTGAAGACTCTGGAAATCTTGATTTCCAATAAGTTTAAATAGAAAATAAAGTTGTTTTAAACTATGGAACAGCTTTCCTTTGAAGAATCTGTGAAATTATTGAAAAAATATAAGATTTCTTTTATAGATCATCATATAATAAAAAATGAAAAAGATATGGAAAAAATTAAATATCCTGTTGTTATGAAGGTTTTTTCTGAAAAAATTATACATAAGAGTGATGTTGGTGGTATAATCCTTAACATAAGAAATAAAGAAGAAGCTTCAAATTCTTTTAAAAAAATAAGCAGATTGAGCAAATCTGCATTAGTGCAGCCGATGGTACAGGGTAAAGAAGTTATTATTGGGATGAAAAAAGATCCTCAATTTGGACAAGTTATAATGTTCGGTTTAGGAGGTATATTTGTTGAAGTAATGAAAGATGTGAGTTTCAGGATATGTCCTGTAACAAAAGATGATGCTTTGTCTATGATTAAAGAAGTTAAAGCTTATAAAATATTAACAGGTATTCGCGGAGAAAAATCAGTTAATATAACCTCATTGGCAGAATTGATTGTTAAAGTTTCTAATTTAGCTATAAAAGAAAAAATAAATGAGATTGACCTTAATCCTATTATTGTTAATGAAAAAGAAGCTATTGCTGTTGATGTGAGGTTTATGATATGAACCTGGAAAAATTGTTTAATCCAAGAAGCATTGCTGTAATTGGAGCTTCTAGAGATCCTAATTCAGTAGGTTATGGTATACTAAACAATCTAATAACTGGTTGTGTTTTTCAGACAGAATATTGTAAACCTTTTAATGGAAAAATATATCCTATAAACCCTAATGCAGATTCTATACTTGATTTAAGATGTTACAAAAATATCCTAGAAGTAAAAGACGATATTGATTTGGCTTTGATTGTTGTTCCTGCAAAATTTGTTTTAGATGTAGTAAATGATTGTGTAAAGAAAAAAGTTAAATCTACGGTAATAATTTCTGCAGGGTTTAGTGAACTTGGAGAAGAAGGGAAAAAGGTTCAAGATAATATCGTTAAAATTTTGACAAAAGCTAAAATACCCATGGTAGGACCTAATTGTCTAGGAATAATAAGACCATGTATAAATATGAATGCAAGTTTTGCTCCTACAACACCCCCTGATGGAAATGTCGCTTTTATCTCTCAATCAGGAGCTTTAGCTGATTCTATAATTGATTGGTCAATTGAAAATAGATATGGATTTAGTGCTGTTGTAAGTTACGGGAATAAAGCCATGCTTGATGTCTATGACTTTATGGAGTATTTTGATAAAGATCCTAATACAAAAGTGATCACCCTTTATATCGAAGGCGTAAATGATGGCAAAAAATTTATGGAAGTTGCTAAAAAAATAAAAAAACCTATAGTTGTTTTAAAGGCTGGTAGAAGTGAACAAGGAAGAAAAGCTATAAGTTCGCATACAGGAAGCTTGGCTGGAAGCTATGATATCTATAAAGCTGCTTTCAAACAAAGCGGAATTGTTATTGCAGATACTGTTGAAGAATTATTTGATAATGCTAAGGCATTAGCTAATATGCCTAAATTAAAAGAGGGATTAGCTATCTTAACTAATGGTGGTGGCTGTGGAGTTTTATGTGCTGATTATTGTTCTGATTTAAATGTTCCTTTAGCAGAACTTAAAGAATCTACTTTAAAAAGATTAGATGAAACTAAAAAAATGCATCCTGCTTATTCAAGAAGAAATCCGTTAGATATTGTAGGTGACGCTTTACCTGAAAGATATGAAGTTGCAGCAGATATTTTATTGTCTGAATCTTATGTTGGTGGTCTTATTGTGATACAAACATTACAATCGATAACAAAACCTCAGGATGATGCTGCTGCAATAATAAAGATGCATAAAAAATATCCCGATAAGCCAATTATTTGTGTTTATATGGGTGGAAGATTCACAAGAAAATCAAGACAAATGCTGGAAGAAGCAGGAATCCCGGATTATAATGATTTAAGAAAAGCTGCTATGGCTATGAAATGTCTTCTAATAAGCTAATTTGTATCTGAGCAAGGCTCCTATCCCGCCTAAACCATCTAATTTTCTACCGCCCTCATGATCAGAAGAGATTATTATGACATCACCTTTCATTGATTCTGTATTTTTTAGCATAAAATCTATTTTTTTATAGTTCTCTTTCTCTCTTTGTTTTTTTATAAGATTATCTGTCAAAATTAAAGTCTTAACAGCTCCAGAATTAACAGCTTCTTCTGTCTGTTTTAAACCATAAACGGCTAGATTGCTTTTTGATATCTCTTTTAACAGTTCTTCAACAATATTTATTTCTCTGGCAATTCTATCTTGTTTTAATGCTTCTTGGGTTTCCGGACGTTTTAACACTTCACTTATCCCGTTATTATCTGCAGAAGAACATGTTGCCTGGATTATCTTTTTCTTTAGATTTTGGTCTTTCAATTCTTTGATCAGCTCTTCTTTCCAAAATATAGGTGAAGCCAAGATTATTTTGCTGAATTTGTATCTTTCATCATATTCTTGCATCTGCTCAATTATTTTTTCATAAAAACCGTATTTTGATTTTTCATCTACTGCTTTTTTGTTTACTTCTCCTTTTAGATTTGTTAAAATTTTGTATCCTTCTCTTTGCATCAAAGCAAATAAAGCTTCTTCTCTGTCTAAAACAACAATCATTATCTTTCCTGCTTTTTCTTCTGAAGCTTCTTTTAGCTTATCTAGCTGAAATTTCAGCCAGCTTTCTTTTACTATTGTAGCGATGATATTTTCTTCAAACTCGAAAGTGTGATAGGATCCTATCTGAACATCTTCAGGACCTTCGATTATTTTTCCAGAAACTCTCAAGGAATTTTCAGTAAATTCTGTTTTTTCTACTTTTATCTTTAAAAAAACTGTTTTTTTGATAACATCTGATTTTCTTTGTTCATCTCCGCCGATCTTAATCTTTCTGATGGTTTTTCCTTTAATCAAGTCATCCTTGTCGATTATATGGCTTAAGTACCATAAATCATCAAGATTTTCAACTTTTACAGTAATTTCTCCTTTCCTTAAATCAGACTTTATTATTTTCATAATAATTAGAATTAAGATTTAAAGTTATAAATGTTTTGAATTGCTCACAATTTTAAACCCTGAAAATCCTTTGCATTTTCATTGGTTATCTTTTATGATTTTAACCAAAGATTTATATACAAATGAAATAGAATTATCATATTAAATGAGGTGATTATATGAAAAAAATAATTTTGATCCTTTTAGTTGTTGCTTTATTCATGGCTAGTTGTACTAGTTATCAAGCTACACAAACAAATGCTCCTAAAACAGCAGATCAACAAGTTTCTATCCCAGAATTAACTCCACCTTCTGTAGGAACAGCAAACGTTATTATCAAAAACTTTGCTTTTGCTCCAGATGCATTAAAAATTAAATCTGGTACAACTGTTATTTGGACAAATCAAGATTCAGTAAACCATATAATTAAATTTGATTCGTTTGAATCTGATGCATTGTCTAATGGAGGTTCATACGAACATAAGTTTGATGCTGCTGGAACATATGATTATTATTGTAGTATACATCCTTCAATGAAAGGTCAGATAATTGTAGAATAATATGTTGATTGATTCATTATTAGGAACAAAACTGATTATCTTAACAGGTTTCACAAACATAATTTTTTTACTTTTAGTGCTGCTAACATGTAGATGCACAATGAATAGGAAACCAGAAGTATTGAGCAAATCAAAAATTTATGTATGGCTTTACAGATACCATTGTTATTATTGGATGTTTTTTGTTTTATCAGTATTGATACATATTATGATGGGAGTGATTGTATTTGGTAATCCTTTTTTGATGTTATTAAGATAAATGGGTGAAAAAATGGGTAAAAAATTTTGGAAATGTAAAGTTTGCGGAGATATACATTTTGGGATGGCTGGACCAGAAATCTGTCCAACTTGTCAAACAAGAAATTCTTATGAAAATACAGATAAAGAGATTGCTAAAAAGGCAATGGCTTTTTAATTTATTTTTATGGTAAAAATGAATAATAAAGAAATCAATAAAAGGTTTAGACAGATACAGAAAGAAACAATATTAGAAGCAAAGAATATTAATAATACTAAGAATAAAAAAATAAAGGTTTTAGGAATCTCTGGTTCTGCAAGATCCAAAGACGAGATGGCCCAAGAAGATTCTAATTCTGAAGCTTTGTTAAATAAGTGTTTAGAGCAATGTAAGAAAAATGGAGCTGATTCTGAAATAATCAAGCTTCGTGATTATAAGATAGAGCATTGTAAAGCATGTTATTCTACAACCAATACACAATGCCATTTTTATTGTTCTTGTTATCCGAAAGGAACTCCTACAGGTGATGATATGAGCAACATATTATATGATAAAATTCTTGAAGCAGACATTATAATTTTTGCAACTCCTGTAAATAATTTTTCTATGTCTACCCTGATGAAAACTTTTATTGACAGATGTATCAGTTTGGATGGTAGTTTAAAACCTGCTGATCCTGATTTTACAAAAGATAAAGAACTTAATATAAGGCATACAAAATTTGTAGAATCTAATTTTAATAATAATGTTCCTGGAAGCGGATTTTTAAGGAGATTTGCTGGAAAAGTTGGCGGAATAATTGTGACAGGGCATGAAGAAGGTGCTGCATTGGTAATATCTTCTTTATTTATGACATTGAATCATTATGGCATGATTTTCCCGCCATGGAGTAATGTATATGCAATGACATCTTTGATAAATCCAACTTATAAGGACAAAGATTTGTTAAAAAACAGGATATATACCGATGAATTAAGATGTCTTGCTAATAATGTTGTTTCTATGGCTAAACTTGTACAAAAGTTTGGTAAACAAAATTGGAGTTATGATTATTCGTCAAATTAGGATATTAAAGATGCATCATAGAATTTTTGCTGATCTAACAATGATATTAGATTAATATATGGTTTCTTGGGATTTATGGCTTATTTTTAAATGTGTGGTCTCGTCTTTTCAAATAAAAAGATTTATATATAGTGTTATTTATATTCAAAGTAGGTGATACTCATGCTTAAAAAAAAAGGTCAACAGGGTGCAGGTTCTGCAGCATTGGTTGCAATAATCGCAGGTTTAATTGTTTTGTATATTCTTTTTTTACCTCCTTCTGAAAGAGAAGATCTATTGGGTGAAAATGGTAATAATGATGGGCACAGTTCAACAGATAATAAAATTGGAAATATAACTGTTCTTCTTGATGAAGACCCTGGAAGATTAGATTATCTGCAAGGCAATGAATTCGAGATTGATATTCCTTCATTTGATTTATTTAAAACAACTAATGCTAATGAAATCGAAGTATTCAATGATTTTAGCGTTAGAAATGGTGTGTTTGACCAAAAAGATGCTGAAAAGGTTTTCAATATAGATGATTTGGAAAATACAGATAATATAATACTTAGTTTTCTAGCAAAAAGATATTCTGGAACTTTAACTATCGATTTAAACGGAAATAATATTTATGAGGGCATTATAGAAACGCAAAATATAGAGCCTATAAAATTGCCTAAAAATTACTTAAAGGTTGGTGAAAATAAACTTAAGTTTAGTGTTTCTGGTGTTGGTATCGCTTTTTGGAGAACAAATGAATACAATCTGGCTAATGTAAAGATTATTGGAGATATAACTGATATAAGCAAACAAAAGACAAAGAATATATTCACAATAGAACCATGGAAATATAATAATCTTGATAAAGCCAAATTAAAGTTTAATCCCGATTGCCAAAAAAGTGAAGTTGGAGTCTTGGATGTATCGATAAATAATCAAAATGTATTTTCAGGAGTTCCTGATTGCGGTATGTTGAATACCTATGATATACCTACAGGATCATTAAATTCTGGTGTAAATAATATTGTATTTATGACTAGTAAAGGAAGTTATTTAGTTGACCAAATCAAAATAAAACTAGAGCTTCAAGAATTAAGTTCTCCTTTATATTGGTTTGAGATAGATAAAGACCAGATGAAAAACATTACAGATAAAAAATCTTATGTCAATATGACCTTAAAATTTGTTGATGATGATGAAACTAAAGAGATGGATATAAATGTTAATGGTCACATGAGAAGGATAGATCAACAAAACTCTTTGTTTGAAAGAAATATTACCGATTGGATTGAAGAAGGAAGAAACTACATAAAGCTTATACCTGTAAAAACAGTAGATATTGTAAACCTTAAGATAAGATTGATTGAAGAAGATGATGAAGATTAATTCTTCATTTGTTTCTTAAGAGGCTTTAAAGAATGGCTGATACAGATAAAGTAAAAGAAGCATTAAAGAGTTTCTTTAGAACCGATTCAAAAGGTAATCTTACACTTTTCTTTATATTAACTATTGTGGCTCATGTTGTCGATGCTTATTATGGTTTTGATAGACGTAGTATGTTAGGATTTTTTATCGGAATGTATATGTTTATAGCTTTTATGGCGGCATTCCTTGTTTACAAGTCGGATAAACTTTTAGATTTTCCTAAGATAGCTGGTTGCCTAGGAATTTCCTTCTTATGTATAATCTTGCCTTTTTTATCAACAAAAATAAGTTCATTATTAAGTTTTGTTCCAACAGCGTATATAAGTGGAGTAATACTATTTGCACCAATATGGCCCTTGATTGTAATATTCGGCAACCAAGAAGATAAATTTATAAGATTTTTTGGAAATATATATATTATATTTTGGTTCTTCCTTTTTACAGTTTATTTCGCACAGAACATAGAAACAAGATTAATATCATTAAATTCAGAGCATATAAAAGTCTTAGAACCTTTACAAGGTGTTTGGAATACATTAGTCAAAATTGCAAATGATATATGGGCGGGACTTTTAGCGCTGCCGGAGAATATTGGAAAAGCACAAAGAAGATTAGAAGCAGAAGCTCTTGGAGAATATTACACAGGGGAAATTGATCAAAATGCTCAGCAAAAATTAGGAGTATATATAGAAAATATCCAGGCTGCAGATACATCATTTTATGAGGATCAACCAGTAACAATATGGGGTACTCTGATTGCTCAGACGATTGATGAACCTATCCAGATAAAGATAGGATGCACTAAAAACAAAAAAGACGCAAAAGATGTTCTGATATATCCAAAAGATACATTTGATATTGATATGTCTGAAGAAGAAGGCATTGAATGTACATTTGCAAATGGTTCTCTAACAGAAGGAAATCATGAAGTTGGATTAAAAGCAGATTTTAATTTTTTGACAATGGCTTATATAAAAACATATTTTATGGATGCGGAAAATAAAAGAGCATTATCTAGCCAAAATATAGATCCTTTGGACTATTACCAAATTATAGATAAAGAGCCGGTTGCCATTTATACAAATGGTCCTGTAATGATAGGGTTAGATTTAGGAAAACCTCCATTAATGACTGACAGAGATTTTAGATTTGCGATTACATTAACAAATGATTGGGAGGGGACTATAAAAGAAGTTACAGGTATGTACCTTATAGTTCCTAATTCTGTTGAAATGGGAAATCAAAGAAGTGATGGGTATTATTGCAGTGGAAAAAGAAATTATCTGTTTGAAAAATCATCTTGTTCAGATATAGGCGAAGAAGATAAAGGTTGTAAAGATAGCACCCATAATGTATTTAAGATGAAAACAACAAATGAAAAAATAAAAGATGTTGATGATTTTGAAACTTTACTTTGTAGATTGAATGTTTTAGATGCAAATGGTATCTTAGGAGAAGTTCCTTTAGCAACAAGATATTTTAAAGTTGTTGCAAAATATAACTATACAATTTCAAAAGATATAGGTGTTACTGTTAAAGGCGGGGATGGTTTAAAAGTTTATTTTAATGAAACGCAATGTTCAACAACCTGTGATGATAAAGATGGATGCATATGTCCTCTTGGTTGTGAGATTAATCTAGATGTAGAAATAGGAAAAGATACAAGTTGCGGTGGTCCTAAAAAAGACAGTATAACTATTAATTTGACAGATTGTTTAACAAATTGCACAGATCCAGATGGATGCATATGCCTTAATACTTGCAAAATACAAGGAAGAATAAATTATAATACAGATTGTGGAGGTTATCTTGATAGCATAGATATTTCTGGTTCTGGAACATGCAGTGCAGATGGTTGGAAAGATATATGCGATGAATGTTCAAATGCACAAGATCCTAATGGTAATCTGCTTTATGAAGGTATATTTTGTGTGAATAATAAATGGGTTTGCACTAACAATGCAAATAGTGAGGAAACTAGTTATAAAAGTTTAGAGGCTTGTCCATGAGAAAGATATTTGTTTTTTTTATCCTTATTCTTTTTTTATCTGGATGTGATATTGGTAATCAATCTGCAAAAATAAGTGACGAAGAGTACCATACTGGAACAGAGGGTTTAGTTATGGAATTTATCGATAATATGCCTCCTGAAAAAGTATATGAAACAGACACTTTTCCAGTAGGATTAAAATTAGAAAATAAAGGAGCCTATGATATAAAAAATGGATTTTTGCTTCTTAATATAGAACAAGACAACTTAGATCTTGAAAAAGGCAGTTTAAAAAGAAGTTTAGATATAGATGGAAAATCAATAAGCAACCCCTATGGTGAATCTCAAACAATAAGTTATCTTTTAAAGGCTAATGAACTAGGAAAAGAAACTGAAACAATGACTTCAACAATCATTGCTACTGAATGCTATCAGTATAAAACAGAATTTTTAAAGACTGTTTGTGTTGATACTGATTTTTATAATCTGAAAAAAGTTACCAAAGCATGCAGTTCTGAAGATATTGAAAGCGAAGAAGGTCAAGGATCTCCTGTATATATTTCTAAAGTAGAATCAAAGATGATGGAAGAGGATAACATATTAAAACCGACATTTATTATTTATATAGCAAATAGTGGAAATGGACAAGTTATAAGCTCAGATAGTGTTTCTGCTGCTTGTTCTGAAACAGGATTTAATAGAGAAGATGTAAATTATATAAAAGTTAGCTCATTTTTTGCTTCAGAAGGTGCTTCTTTAATATGCAAACCAGATTCTGTAAAATTAAAAGATAATATTGCTGTTGTAAGATGTGTATATGAAGATGGAATTGATAAAAATAAAGAATCTTATTCAACTTTGCTTAAAATTGAATTAGATTATGGTTATACTCAAACAATTTCAAAAAGTCTCCAAATAATAGGTGGAATTTAGTTAATTTCCTAAACCTGCAAAAAGTAAATTCCCGGGTATTCAAATAACAAAGTTATTCGAAACCTTTATATAAGACAAGAATAATATTTTGATGATTATTAATGGAGAGATGTTATAAAATGCATAAAGTTGTTGGAATCGCTTTAACATTAGTTTTATTAGTTGTTATAGGATGCAATAGCGGTCCTTCTGGTCAAAATATACAGGAAGATTATCATACTGGAACCCAAGGCATAACAATAAATTTTTTAGCTAATTCCCCACCAAGCAGAATATATGAGGGAGATAATCTAGATATTGCTATGGAGTTACAAAATAAAGGAGCTTATCCTGGTGAAGGGCAAAGCTTAACTGGAAAATTAGCACTTTCTGGATTTGATCCAGCATCTATAAGCGGAAGTTGGGATGGTGGAGGAAATATGCCCACAGGTTTAGAGGGAAAAAATCAGGGAAATCCTGAAGGTGGTTATGGGGTAATGACATTTAAAGATATGTCAGGAGTTCATGTTCCTTTTGATGCTGATTATTATGAACCAACAATATTAGTTCATTCTTGTTATAAATATGAAACTGAAGCAGATGTAATGGTATGTATTGACCCAGACCCCTATAAAGTTGTTCAAGAAAATAAGGTCTGTGAAATAGGGGATGTCTCTTTAGGTGGTGGACAAGGAGCCCCTATTGCAATAACAAGGGTTGAAGAAGAAGTTGGTTCTGACAAAATTTATTTTAGGATTTACGTTTCTAATTCAGGTGATGGTACTCCTATGTTAACAAGCGCATATAGTGACTGTCCTTTTGATGTTGAATTACAAGATTTAGATAAAGCAACTGCTCAGATAAAATTACCATATGATGCTAGTCCTGATTGCAGTCCAAGAGGAACAACATCTGACCCGATAAGATTAACCAATGGTGAAGGTTATATCTTCTGTAAATTCAGTAAACCTGCATCACAATCTGCTTATAAAACAAGTTTGAATGTAAAGTTAGATTATGTTTATTCATCTTCAGTGTCAAAACAGATTAGAATAATAAATATGAAGTAAAGCTTAAATATGTAAAAAGTTTACAGATAAAAAGATTAATAAGGAGGTTAAAATATGAGAAAAATAATTTTTGCTTTGATTGGAATAATGATTCTTTTAGCTGGCTGTGAAGGTAATAACGATACTAATTCAGCTGACAAAACGTTTATAGGTGGTACAAATGCTATTGATTTTAATTTTATGGAAGAAACTCCTCCATCAGAAGTTTATGATTCTGGTGAACAGGCATTTGCAGTTATCCTTAATCTAGAAAATAAAGGAGAATATGATGTTGCTAGAGAAGATATAAAGGTAAAATTATCTGGTTTTTACCCTGGTGATTTTAATAATCCTACAACTGAAAAAAGTCCTGAAGAAAATTTAGATAAATCTTTTATTGATCCTGATGGAGCTACTCAGATGGGTTCTATAACATATGTAGAATTTGGTAATTTTAGTTTTATGGGTGCATTAGCAGGTAATAATAAATATACAATAAGAGCAGATGTTTGTTATAAATATGGAACAAAAGCTCAAGCTGATTTATGTGTATTAGATGATTTAACTTCGACAGAAGAAGAAGTTTGTGAACCTAATGAAAATAAAGCTGTAGCTTCTTCAAGTGCTCCTGTTCAGGTTGAAAATTTTGAGGAAGAAGTTGCTGGAGCAAGAAGACTTAAATTTTCATTTGATATTGTTCTTAGAGGAACTGGTTTAGTTTCAAAAATAGGAAGCAATTGTGATACTGAACTAAATAATAAAAATAAAGTCTGGATGGAAATTGATACTGGTATGGGAACCGTAAGCTGCACTGGATTAGAAGGTGGTTCTGCAACAACAGGTTATACTACCTTATATGGTGGTAAAAGAAAAGTTATATGTACTCAGGATTTGACAGGAGTTTCTGGCAATTTCGAGAAAAAGGCTAATGTCTTGTTAAAATATGATTATAAAGAACACAAAGAAAGAGATGTTTTGGTTAAGCATATAACTAATTGATTTCTTCTTTTTATTTTGATTTATTATTTATTTAGAACCAGCTAGTGTTACTTTTGCTAAAAATGCTTCTAATTGTAAATATTCATCAGAACCTTCTGTCATTCTGAATTCTGCTTCACCGCATTCTGCTATTAAATCCATCTTCTTCTTATTGTCTAAATCCAGATTGATAAGCTCTTTTTGAATTTGTTTGATGATATCTAACCCAGATAACCCATAGTTAAGCATAACATCTAAAAGTTTGTCCCTAGACTCTTTAAACTTGGTTTCTAAGGCTAATTTTAAGACCTCATTGATTTCTTTTGGACGAGCTACAGAAACCATACTGTATATCAATTCTTCAGTAATGTGTTTTTCTAAAGAAGCTGAACTTTGCAATATGTTTTCTAGCATCCTGCAGTCTCCTTCAGATATCTCAATAAGAGCTTTTTTTGCTTTTTCATCCATCTTTAGATTTTCATCTTTAGCTATTTTGTCTATTAAAATGTTTAAATCGTGTTCATCGATAGGTTTAAACCTAAAGATAGCACATCTAGATTGGATAGGATCTATTATTTTGCTGCTATAATTGCAGCTTAAGATAAATCTACATGTCTGGGTATAATTTTCCATTGTTCTTCTTAATGCCTGCTGAGCTTCTTTTGTTAAAGCATCACACTCATCAAGATATATTATCTTAAATGGAACATCTCCAATAGCTCTTGTTCTAGCAAAATCTTTAACTTTTATCCTGATAACATCTATTCCGCGCTCATCAGAAGCATTTAATTCTAAAAAATTATTATGCCATGATTCTCCAAAAAGTTTTCTTGCTATAACTAAAGATAATGAAGTTTTTCCTACACCTGCAGGACCTGCAAATAAGATATGTGGCATATTTTTTTGTTCGACAAAAGCTTTTACTCTTTTAACAATCTCTTTTTGTCCTTTGATATCTGAGAAATCTTTTGGTCTGTATTTTTCAGTCCATATTGCCCTGTTTTCTTCTTTTTCTTCCATAACTATAAAGAAATTTAACTAGTTTAAAAAGATTTATATTTTAAAGTTAAAAAAAGAATTAAATTAAATAATATCTTCTTCAGATATTACCATATAATCTCCTATTGCCATTACTGCTGAAAAAGGTATTAAGATGTTGTTATCTTTATCTTTTTCCAATTCCATCTTTTCAGTATAAGGTGTAGGATTTTTTAGAATCATATGGATCAGTTCGCCAGATCTGGTTTCAAAAATAATGTCACCGACTTCACCAAATTTTTTACCTGATTTGCTAACAACAGTTTTTCCTATCAGTTGTTTTGAGAATTTTTTGTCTTCTTCTGCCATTTTTTTCCCTCGTATTTATTCTTGAGTGATATAAGTTAAATAAACTAGGGGATATTTAAAGGTTTTGTTTTTGGATAGCCTCTAATTTGTCCTTAATAAGGGACTTATTATAGCAGATATCTTTTATTCCGCAATTAGTGCATTTATTTGGATTTTGAACAAATTCAGGGGCTTCTTTTGATTTAAGCAGTTTTTCTACTTTTTTGATTATGTCTTTTATGTCATCTAATAAAAAAACATTCATTGCTATATGTCTTTTTTGATGTTGATCCAGATAAAAGACAAATCCTTCTTTTATTGGTTGTTTAAAATGTTGTTGAGCCAATAAAGCATAAGCTGCAATCTGTATCTTATGACCTGGCCAAACACCTTCTTTTGGGCAAGATCCTGTTTTTAATTCAACTGGAACTATTCCTGATCTATATATCTCTAATTGGTCTATTATACCTTTTAGATTTAATTCTTTAGATTCTATTCTTAATTCAGATTTTATTTTAGGAGTCAATTTTTCCCAAAGCTCTTCTCCATAAATATTATTCATCTGGATGAATTCGTATAGATAAGAACCTCTTGTTTCAGACTCATCTAAGATAAGAGGCCATACATTTTTAAAAACTTCTCCGAGGTTTAGTTCTAATGCTTCAAGATTTTTTTTATTATTCCTTATAACATCGGCTAATATTTCTCTGTATTTTTTTTTGTAAATATCTAAAATCTCTTCTTTTTTTAATCTCTGTTTGATACTTTTAACCAAAGTTTCTTCTGCTTTATTGATACAATCATAAGTTTCATGACGTATAGTCCCTAAAGAAGTTGCTTTTTTAATAGGCTCCCAAATATCTAAAACATAATTAAGAAAAAGTTTTCTTTGACAGTATTCATAAGCTGAAAGCATTGAAACAGATAGCATATTTCATGAAAAGGCAAATAGATTTAAAAACATTTGCTGAGCGTGGCAAATGGTTAGAAAGAACTCTTAACAATCTCAATAATCTTATCAAAATCATCGATTGTCATTATCTGGTTTCTGATAAATCTTGCATTCTGGACAGATTTTGTAAACCACATAGCATGATTTCTAAATTCGGATATGCTAAATTGACCTGTATTCTGTTTATATAATTCTGCAAATCTTGAAAATACGGCTTGTCTTTCTCTTGAAGAAGGCTCATGCATGTTTTTTCCATTTTTTAGAAGATAATCTATCTGTTTAAACAAAATAGGATTTCCTAAAACTCCTCTTCCTATCATCAAAAAATCTACTTTTGACTTATCAAGTAAAGCTTTTGCAGTTCCTGGCTTAAAGATATCGCCATTTCCGATTATAGGGATATTTGCTTTTTCTTTTACTTTTTTTATCAAGTCCCAATCAGCATTTCCTTGATAACCTTGCTTTGCAGTTCTTCCGTGGATAGCAATTGCATTAACTCCTAAATCTTCCAGAATTTTAGCTTGCTCAAAAACAGTTATTGTTTTATCATCCCATCCAATCCTTATTTTAGCTGTGATTGGTTTTTTTGAATTTTCAATCAAAGGTTTTATCACTTTCGGGATCTGTTCAGGATGTTTTGAAAAAAATGCTCCTGCTTTTCCTGCTAAAATGTCTTTATCAGGACAACCTAGATTAAAGTCGATAATATCAGCATAATCATTCAAGATTAAAGTAGATTCTTTTATCTTTTCTTTATCAGCACCTACAATCTGTATGCTTAATGGTCTTTCTTTTTCTTGAATTCCTAATAATCTCTCAAATTTAGGCTTGTCTTCATTAAAAACAGTACTTATCAGATTACAATGAAACATCTGTGTTGTAACTAAACCTGCACCATATTCTTTGCACAAAAGCCTAAAAGCTGAGCAATTTACAGCAGCCATCGGAGCTAAAATAAGCTGATTTTCCAGTTTTTGGGTTCCTATCTTAAACATATACATTAATTTATTTGATTATTTATAAATTATTTCAAAAAAACAAGCTTTTTATACCCAAATGTAATCTTTATTGATATGGACATAAACAAAAGATTAGAACTCATAAAAGAAGTTGGAGAAGAAATAATCACAGAAGAAGATCTAAAAAAGCTTCTTGAAACTAAAAAGAATCCTATTGCTTATGATGGTTTTGAGCCTTCTGGAAGAATCCATATTGCTCAAGGTGTAATGAGAGCAATTAATGTCAATAAGATGATCAAAGCTGGCTGCAAATTTAAGATGTGGGTTGCTGACTGGCATGCATGGGCAAACAATAAATTAGGCGGAGATCTAGAAAAAATACAGACTTGCGGAAAATATCTGATTGAAGTATGGAAAGCAACAGGAATGGATCTAGATAATGTTGAATTTATCTGGGCTAATGAAGCTATGAAAGATGTAAATTATTGGAAAATTGTCATGCAGGTTGCAAGAAATTCAACTGTTACAAGAATCAATAGATGTTGTCAAATCATGGGCAGAAAAGAAAGCGAATCTTTACAAGCTTCTCAGATATTTTATCCTTGTATGCAGTGTGCTGATATTTTTTATTTGGGTGTTGATATTGCTCAATTAGGTATGGACCAAAGAAAAGTAAATATGTTGGCTAGAGAAATAGGACCTAGTATAGGATTTAGCAAACCCATTGCAGTACATCATCATATGTTGATGGGTTTAGGACAGCCTCCTGTTGGTGAAGCAACAATAGATAGAGCAATATGCATGAAAATGTCAAAATCAAATCCAGATTCTGCAATATTTATGGATGATTCTTTTGAGGATATTAAAAGAAAAATAAGCAAAGCATACTGCCCAGAAGGGATTGCTCATGAAAATCCTATTTTAGAATATTGTAAATACATAATTTTTGAGAAATTTGATTCTTTAAAGATTGAAAGGCCTGAAAAATGGGGTGGAAATCTTGAGTTCAAAAGCTATAAAGAGTTAGAAGCTGCTTTTGTTGAAAAGAAACTTCATCCTATGGACCTAAAAACAGCTGTTGCAATCAGGATAAATGAGCTTATTGAACCGGTTAGAAAACATTTTGAGACAAACAAGAAAGCAAAAGAGCTTCTTGAACAGGTTAAAAGCTATCAAATAACTAGATAGATTTTTATACTACTTTTCTTAAGATAAATATATGACTTTATTTCATGATTTAGATAAAGATACTCAAAACGCAATCAAATGGTTTGCTGCTGAGTTTAAGTATCTTAAAGAATTAAAAGAGGATCTTGAAAAATTAAAGAAAGATAGTTCTATTTCTGATCAAGAAAGAGATTATAAAAAAATAAGACATGCTTGGTATTACATAGGGAGATGTGAAAGAAGAGCAGAAAGAAAAATAGAATTAGTAATTAGGGACTTAAAAAGATTAATAGAGACAAATCCTAATCTGGTTACTTTAGAAAAACAAATAGAAATATCTTCTGAAAAATTACTAAAAGCTTTTTCTTTTTACACGGGAGATTTCAAGAAAAAATTAGTAAATATCTTAGTAGACTTAAGGATAAAAAATAGGTCAAGAGAATCTGAATTAGATATGAAAAAAACAGCTTCAGAAGCTGAACAATATGTTGATAGCTTAATTGTTTGGGTTGGTGGGTTAGAGGTCAGCTTAAAAAATATATATGTTAATCCGATAAAGAGTAAAAATGATGATGGTTTAGATAAGAGTAACCAAGAAAAGATTGATTTTATCAGATCAAAGCAAGAATTCCAAAAAAGATATGTTCATTATGAAAATATTCCTGGTGGAGATATAACTTTTTACAGGCGTACAGGAGAAAAAACAGGTTCTGAAAGAGTAACTGGTGCTATCCCTGTTATCGATGTTCGCGGAAGAAAAGTTATCTTTATTAGCGATTTGCATATGTATCTGTGGGCTTTAAGAGAACTGATGGTTCTGCTCCAGATAATAAGAAAACATAGGAATGATATCATAATACTAGGGGGAGATATGTATGAAGGTGGTAAATTTTCATCTCAGCATATCCAAGCTATCATTGATAAAGGAAAATCTCTTGGAAAGGAAAGGAAAAAACAAACCAGAGAGGATCGTGCATGTATTGCATTTTCGCTGATACATAAGATGTTAAGAAGAGTTGATACCATAATGTTGCCAGGCAACCATGATGATGAACATTGGTTAGGTTCATTTAAAGATAATTATCCCAAATTTTTTGCAAAGGTTATAAAATTAAGAACGCATCATGGAGATATACTTGTAGAGCATGGCGATAGGATTTATCGCCATTGGGACCAATCTTTTTTCAGTGGTGCAAAAAATATACCTAATGTTGTCTTGAGAGGTAATGTTATAATGGATGAGATAGGCACAGCATTAGGTGGTGATAAATATATCAAATTTGGAAGTGAGATGATATATGATTCATACAAGTCAGTTTTAACCCAGTTAAAACAGATATACAACGTAGACAAAGTAATCTTAGGGCATTCGCATTTTATTAAATTTGATGATCCTAAAGGCCTGTATATGTATGGGTTCAAGCCTACCGGAAGAGTGAATGCTTTTGTTATAGATGAACAAGGTATTATAGGTATGGAAAGTTATACATCAAATGCAGTTTATCTGGCAAAAGAAAAAATAAAGTCTTGGTTAGGCATTAATAAGGATTAATGATTATTTTTGCTCGATAATAGCTAAAGAATAATTCTTATTTAGATATCTATCAACAACTCTGATGACATCTTTTTTGGTTATTTTCTTGATTTTATTGATATAATCTTCACAATCTTCTGCCTTTGAAGCAAGTTCCCAAGCACCTAAGTTGTTTGCAAGAGCTTGACTATCCTCTTCATCTAATAAAAAATCTCCTTCAAGAAATTGTTTTGCTTCAACTAGTTCAGTATCTGTGATGTTTTTCAGCTTTTGGAATTCTTCTAATGTTAATTTGATACAATTTTCTATATTTTTTTTGTTAGTTGAAAAATAAGCTGCAAAAACACCATAATCAACATTAGGATCATGATATATCCCGACATCATATGCTAATCCCTTTTCAGTCCTTATTGTCCTAAACAGTTTTCCAGATAATCCTCTGCCTAAAACAGCACGAATAACATCTAGAACATATGAATCAAACTCGTTTCTTTTTGAAGTTTTATATCCTAAAACAACATAGCTCTGATTTATGTTTCTTTTTTCCTTATTTTTTCCAAATTTATTTAGTTTTTCTTCTTTAAATTTAATATTTATCTTAGAATTGTTCATCTTTCCAAAATATTTGCTTATTTTTCCTTTAAGATTAGGAATATCTCCAACCACGGATAAAATTGTATTTGGTGCTGTATAATATTTCTTATGATAATCAACCAAATCTTTTTGAGAAATTGATTTGACTGCTTCTACAGTACCGTAAACAGGATTTTTTGCAGGAAATTTTTGGAATAAAGTTTTACAAAACAATATCCATTGATAATGTCTTGGCTGGTCCTGGACCATATTTATTTCACTTAGTATTATTTTTCTTTCTTTTTCAATGAGTTTTTTTTCAAATGTGGGATTTATCAATATGTCAGAGATGATGTCTAAAGCTATACCAACATGTTTTTTGATTATTTTGATATAAAAACATGTTACTTCATTTGATGTAAACGCAGAAATATCTCCTCCTAATCCTTCAATAGAATTTGCAATTGTTGCAGAATCTCTATTTTTAGTTGCTTCAAAAACAGTATGTTCAACAAAATGGGAAATTCCTGCTATTCTAGGAGTTTCGTTGTTAGATCCTACTCTAACCGTTGCTTGAATTGTAACAATATCTGATTTTCTTTGAGATTCTATGATCTTAAGTCCGTTATTAAGAGTATACCTTTTCATATATTCTAATAAAAAGATTTTAATACTATATAATTCTTACTAAAAGTATGATTCTTAAAAAAGAGGGCATAAGAAATACAATAAAAGCCTGTAAAATAACCTCAGAAATATTAGAAAATCTTGTTTTAGAACTAAAAAAAGGCTCTTTTGTAACTGAAAAAGATATTGAAAGGTATTTAAAAGAACAGACTTATTCAAAAAAATGCAGATTAGCATTCAAACCTGTTGTTGCAACAAAAGAAAATGCTGCAGATATGCATCATCGCGCAACAGACTCAAGATTAAAAAGGGGTTTTTTGGTTGTAGATTTTGGTGTAAAATACAAAGGATATTGTGCTGATTGCACAAGAACATTTTATCTTGGAAATCCTTCAAAAGAAGATACAAAATTATATGATCTTATTTTAATGGCACAAAAAACAGGTTTAAAAGAAACTAAAATAGGAGTTTATGCTGCAGATATCGATTTGATCGTTAGAGCTGCTTTACAGGATTATCTATGGAATTTTGTTCATGGAACAGGTCATGGTGTTGGAAAGCAGATACATATGAGCCCTAAAATAAGTCCAAGAAGTAAATCAATAATAAAAGAAAATCAAGCTATAACCATAGAACCTGGCTTATATTTTAAGGGTAAATTAGGGATAAGGATTGAAGATACAGTTTTAATCAAAAACATTCCAAGAGTACTAACGAAATTTACAAAAAGATTGATAATAATCAAAAGATAAGGTTTTTAAATTAAAGGTTTATTGTACAAAATAAAGGTGATAAAATGAAATACGATGAAAAAAAGTTTAATAAAGCTGTTTCTTACTATCAAAATTTGCTAAAAGGTGAAATTGAAAATAAATTATTGTTTTTAGTTTGTGATTTTAATAAAAAAGATGCATTTTTTTCTATAGCTCCTTTAAGCAGAGCTGTCCATGAATTAAATGGGGAGATGCATGTTATTGTTCGAAATAAAGATTCTAAAAACTATAAGATATTGAGAAATACCTGGCAGCTTTATGATGATTTATCTAAAGGGATAAAAAATAATAAAACTCAAATATTAAAAAATTTTATAGATAATGTTGAAAAAAGAGCAAAATCTAATTATTTCAGAAATGTTTTCAAAAAACCAGAGTTATTTTTGTATTCTGGAGATAATGGTTTTATTGGTGCTATAAGCTTAAATTACAAAAGTGATTGGTACAAGCCATATAAATGGGAAAAGTTGCTAGAAACAGCTAAAACCCTTATTAAAAGCGGTTATGATTTGAAAAAAGATGAGAGATTTGGTATAAGTTTTGAATTAATACCTAAAAAAGCAGATATGGGGTTACCATTAGAAGATTATCTTGATTCATACAGCATCGCAAGAGCTATGGCTGAAGAAGGTATCAAAGCAGGAGCTTTAGTAGGTTTAGGATCTTCTAGCACTAAATTTTCCATGCTGGTAAGTTCTGTAAGAACTGCTGACCTAATGTCTACTTTGATTGGTTGTGAACTAGATAAATATGTTGATGAAGATGTTTTTAAGAAATTTAAGGCATTATCTCCAGTTATAAATTCGCAGATGATAGAATTAAATGATGCTTCTTTTGGTATTCATGGAAAAGGTTATTCTGGAAAATTGTTTTTTGGTGAAAATATAGGTTATCCTACTTTAAATAAAAAATCTAGATGGTCTTCTCCAGGACAGATGATGTTAAAAGATAGGTATGAAACCCAAACAGAATTTGAAAGCAGAGATCCTATGATGAGATATGCAATCACTGAAACTTTGCCTATTGATATTTTTATTGAAACATGCAATGTTGACTATAATGTAATAAGAAAAAGAAACGAAAAAATAAAAAATCTGATGGATAAATGTGATTATATAAGAATTGTCGGAAAAGAAATTAAAGGATTAAAATCTGATTTTACAGTTTATTTGGTAAATAAATTAAAAAAGATAAGAAGAGAGTTTATCTCTTCAGATTCAGATGTTACTTCAAAAATAGATCAAGAATATTACAAAAAAACAGGGATAAAATCAGGATTATATGCTAATTTTCCTTCTGGTGAAGCGTTTGTAACACCTGAAAAAATAGAGGGAACTATTGTAGGGGATGTTGTAATCAATTGCGACCAAAGTTATAGATTAAATGAAAAGGACCCCATTGTTATAAAATGTGAGAATTATAATTATAAGATTATAAAAGGTCCTTCTAATATTGTTGGAAAGATAATAAAAGAGAAAAAAGATGTTATGAAAAAGATATTAGCTATAGAAAAAAGCGGGTCTTTACCAAAATCTATGACAGATATGTATAAAAGATGTTTTAATTACATTGGTGAATTTGCAATTAACTTAAATCCAAAAGCAAAAGTATGTGATTATTTGATTGTAAATGAAAAAATTGCAAGGATGATGCATGTTGCAATAGGTTCTGGTTTTGAACCAGACAGAAAAACATTGTATCATTGGGATATGGTAATCAATTCTCCAAGACAAAAGATGGATGTCTATGGTGTTGATTCAAAAGGAAAAGAATATTGGGTAATCAAGAAAGGAGATTTTGTAGTTTAGATTATAGATAACCTATTAAAATATTTTCTGCTATAAATGTTAGTATCATAAATAGAAAGCTAAACAAGATAATAAACCAAATGATTCTTTTATTATTATAAAACGCCCAGACAAATGGCGTGACTAATAAAACGGTTATTATATAAAAAGTAATTGCCATTTGAAATATTCCTGCTAATATCATTAGTATATAGATAGATGCAAAATCAGACCAACTTAAATTTGTTATTAATAACGAACTAGATGCTATCAATAATATACCTGCTATTATTCCGCTTATAACCAATGATTTTTTGATTACTATTTTGAATTCTGCGGTCTTTTTTTGGCTTTTATCTAGAGAACTAATCACACATGAAACAATAGAAACTACCCAAATTGTTAATATGTTCAACAACCCCACAAAAGATAATTTAAAACTGAGTTTGCTTAATCTGAATATTATAAGAGATGCAATAATGCTTGCTAGTAAAGAGCATATAAATAAGGCGATAACAACAATTGTCACTGATTTATTTATGAAATATTCTGCTGCTTGTATGTCTTTTGGAGCCCGATTATCAAAATAAAGGTCTTCTGTAAGATATTTAGAAGGTGAATTCATTGTTATTTTTGTGTATTTAAGGTCTTTTATATTTTCTTTTCCATTAAATAACATTCTTATATTTTCTGGCACAGAATAATATCCTTGATATAGATATTCTACTTGTGTTGATGCTTTTATCGAATCATAAAGTTCCGGAGTAACATAACCAGTGACATATATTGTTGCTGGAACTATATTGCTTCCATAGATAGATGTTGGTTTTAAAGGAAAATAAATTTTATCTGTTGGGAATGTTAAAGAAACTCCAATAATGTTAGACTGCTGGTAAGGATTGTAGCCTATCTTATCTTGGGTTGCTGATTGCTCTTGTTTTAGTTTTTCTAGATCATATATCCAAGATATAACAAAAATATAATCTTCTCCTATGTATTCATCAAAAACGCTTCTTGCTTCAGATGGCAAATCTAGTTGTTTTGCTGTCAGATAATCTTGTAGGGCTTTTCCATCTTTTGCTTTAACTAATTCCGTGGTTATACCCATTTTTTCTATGTGTTCATATGTATAAATTGATGGTGCTTTCCCAGCAGCAATTGACTCTTGAAAGTCTTTTGTTGCTGCGCCATATACGCCTCTTGAAAGCATGAAAAATGGCAATGTGTAAAGCTGTGTTGCTCTGATTAGATGGAAAGAATCTTTTATTGAAGTTTTTGCTTTTTCTTTTATATCTTGTCCTTGCAGGATTGGAAAACCTTTGATTACATCTACAATCGTTTCCTCTGGTTTAGCTGGAATAGGAAAAATCCAGGCGGCTTTGCTTCCTTTAACATCTGATGCGAAATTAATTGAAAGAATCATGTTCTGATAACCATTTTCATAATTAATGGCACAAAGCTGATTCTCTTCGTTTAGTTTTTCCCATCTATCTCTATAAATAAACATACCACCATCTGCTGATACTATTGAAGAAAATAGAATTGTTATTATGAAAATCGAAAATATTAGTCGAAATCTATTTTTCATATAAATGATAATATTCGTCTGCTATTTAAAGGTTTTTATGAGTTCTAATTGATTAGAAGTGTACACGTTCAGCAGTTACTTCCGTCTGCCATAGAGAGGCATTGGTGTTCACTTCATCACAACGTGTACCATCAGAAAAAGGCTCATTTGTTTAAAAAACTTGTTAAATTATCTGAACATCTAGACATATTCTATATATCCTAGGCCCAAACTGTCCGCATTTTACCAGATCAAGGACTTTAAAATTTAATTTAGCTTTTTTGCATGCTTTTGCTACCTTTTCTTTTGCCTTGTTAAATTCTTTTTCATTCAAAAAATCGTAAAAATGTATGATTGTTCCTTTTTTTGAGCAGGATAACGCCAAATCCAAGAAATCTGCAGCTGATCTTGGCAAAGGCATCAAGATCCTGTCAAAAGTTTTGTTAAAATTCTTTAAATAATTCCAGGAATCTATCATTTCTTTTCCAGAAACTTCATCTGCGCTTTTTACCTCTACAATTCCTTTATTTATCAAAGGTAAAATATTTTTTAAATCTATAACTGACTCTTTTGAAAGTTTACCAGCGTGTTTGTTATCTCTATAGTCTGAAAGATGAAAATAAATATTACATTTCGACCGTATCCTTTTTATTATATTTGGTAATTCTGAATTCTTATAATGATGAAGAAGATGACATGTATCGACACAAAAATTAGTCAGCCCTGTTTTCTCAATTATAGATTCCATATCTTCTATTTTTGCACCAAATCCTTTTGTTCCATTTTCAAAAAATATGTTTCTGTAATAGTTCTTAAAAGTCATTATATTGGATATTGTATTATTTTTGTCTATCTTATTTAGCTCATTTATATGGATTATCAAATGCACGTTGAATTCTTTTATCAAAGAAACCATCTTTGAGTAGACAGGATGGCCTATTGAATAATCAACCATGTCCAAACCTCCTTTAAAGAATGCGGGTTGATGAACAACGACATATTTGCCTTTATTTACAAATTCTGTTATTGTTTTTCTTAATTTATTAAATTCTTTATCGAATGTTTCGGCCTTGGTATATATTTCTATTATATTTGGATCTTTTTTTATCCTAGAATCCATCTCTTTTTTTATTATGGAACTTTTTAATCCTATAATCTGTTGATAAAAATTAGGCATTGATTTTTTAACATCTTTGTTGATAAGAAAAACATTATTTATCTTGTTAGTTTTTATGTTTTCAACAGCATATTTGTGTGCTATAGGGTTAATTTCTATCCCGTAGATATATTTTGCTTGCGATTTTTTAGCAAAAACACATGGAAAAGGTGCACAACCAGAAAACATCACTAAAACTTCTTCTCCTTTTTTGATTAAATTTGCTATTCTTAATCTTTCATTGGCAGATCTCATTGAAAAATATACTTTTTCTACGTCTAATTTTAGGATTACACCGTTTTCTTTGTGTACTGTTTCTTTATTTTTTTCTCCTGCAATTATCTTTAGAGTGGGTGTTCTGAATTTCCCCGAATACTTCTTAGTTTTTTTGCAGATGGTTTTTGCATTATTGAATTCCTTAAGAAAAGCTTCACCAATAATTTTCTCTTTTTTTATAAGTTGTTTGGGAAATTCTGAAAATATTATTATATTTCCAACAACATCAAAAGAAGTTGGAACTAAAGAAAGCTCTTTTTCTGTTAGTTTTGATTTTAAATGGTCCTTAACCGCCATATCAGAACATAAATACTAATTTTGTTTTATTAAGCTTGTGATTTTGAGCTTAAAAATCTGCTAAAGATCTCTGTTTTTTTGATTCTTGGTGTTTTTCTAATTTTTCTAACGTTGAATTGATTCTTTCTTCTGAAAAATCATGCTCAAGCAAAAATTCTTTAAGTTTTTCTTTACTGATATTATTCCATTGAATCTTATAATTGTCCGTTACAGGCATATTTTTGAATAAATTGAAGACATCTTTCCAGTCAAAATCAAAAAAATCTTTCCATTTAACATCTTCAAATAGTTTATCAAAATTTCTTTTATATTCTTTAACCAATTTTAATGCATTTTTAGGTCCGATTCCTTTTATCCCACCATTGTTATAATCAGTACCTATCAAAATAGCCATAACTATCAGTTGGTCTTGGTCTAGACCTATTTCATTCAAAACATCGGTTATATTGATTATTTCTGGATTAACCGTAATATAACTCAATTTATCTGCAATTTTTCTTTTTCCAGCTATAGATAAGTTTCTGATCAGATTAGGAGTAGCATAAAGCAAAGAATCGTAATCTTGGCTTACAACTCCAAAAAAATTCTCTTTTTTAACAATATGTGCAGCCTGAGCTTCTCCTTCAGAAGGTGCCTGTACAACAGGTAACCCTAAGTAAGATATTAATTTTTTTGCATCTTCTATCATTTGTTCATTTAAGATAGAAGTTCTGGAAGCATATTTTTTCATCAAATCTACATTTTCTTCTTCTTTTGCTTTTTCATACTCTTTTTGAGCCTCTATTTTCATAGATTTTCTCTTTTCACGTTCTTTTTGCTTTAAATCAGGTGCTTTTCCATCAAAAACAAAAACAAGTTTGATCCCAGCACTCATAAAATTAGTAACTCTTGAGAATAAGCCAACTAAATGGCTAGTAACATTTCCTTTTGAATCCATCAATAAACTTCCGTCTCTAGCTCGAATACTGCTTAAAAATTGATAAAGAAGATTAAAAGAGTCTACAACAAGGATCTTTCCATTTAAGTGCTCTATAGTTATTTCTTTTCCAGGAATGATATCTTTAAAAGCTACCCCCATCTTAGATCTTGTAAACAGTAACTCCTTTCAGTTCGTTATTCATCATTTCTTTTGTTTTTTTAGTCATTTCTCCATTGATTAAAACTAAAGTTGGTAGTCTTTTTTGTTGGCCTTGGAGCATAGCTGATGCAATATCCCCATCTGTTATCTTTTTCTTATCACGAGCTTTGCAATAATATTTTAAGTTTCCTACAGGAGAAGGCATTTCTATAATAAAGTCAAATTCTGTTTTTTGTCTGTTCATTACTTCTTTAGTATGAACGATTATATTATGATCTGCAAAGTATTGGGTTATTTGTTCTAGGAAAGATGATGTTATATCTTGTGGTATTTTTGTTTTTTGAGCGACAATTGTCTGCTGTTCTTCATGCTTAAACTCTTCTTTAGGAACTTCAGTTTGAATTTGTTCTTTTTTGTGTTCGACCTTTTCTTTGATTGATTTTTTTGCTTCTTCTTTCTTGATTTCTTTGGGAATTTCTCTCTTTATTTCTTGAGGGGCCTCTTTTTTAACTTCTTCTCTGATGATACCTAATGAAATCTTTATTTTCTGTTCTGCTTCTTGATTTGGTAAAAGATACCATTTCCAAAATATTTGAACTTGGCCATCGATATTAACATTTAGCTGAACTGCAAAATCCTTAAGATTCATCCTTAGAGATGCTCTCATTAAAGGTGTCAGTTCAGAATCTTTCAAAACTTTTTTTTCTTTCAATAGATTGAATACTGTTCTATCTTTTTCATCGAGATATTGGGCAAGATATTGCAGTTGCTCTTTTTGTTCATCCAAAAAATAATATGGTGAAGATCCTCTTTTTAGGTTAGTTACCTTAAGTTTTCCAGAAGATACTATTTCACCTAGGACAGCCGAAGCAAAAAGAAGGTTTGTACCTAGTTCTTTATGGATATCAGAGGGTAGACTAGGACCTTTTCTCCTTATAATTTCTACAATTGAGTCATGATCATAATTGGCCATGATTTAAAGAACAATATCTTGGTTTAAATAATTTACTGTAATGCAGTTATGGTCTGGTCCACTTTATTTCCCAATAAGTTACATCATTCTCTGCATCAACAACTGCGATAAGAAGCCTTTTTTTGGTTGAATGCGCAACCCTATTTTTAGCAGAAAATTCATACCATGTTAAAGAAGAAGCTTCTTCAACAGGATAAACTATCCATTTTGCATGGTCTTCTCCGGGTTTAACTCCGCGTTCATATACTCTAAAGTCAGCTCCAAATTTCAACGCTGTTTTGATTATATAACCTCTGCTTCTTATATCTTTAAAAACACAATAGCGAACCCAAAAATGAGAGTCTGATTTTGAAGCTTTTTTTAAAAATTTATCAAAATCTATCTTTCTTCCAGAATCAGACAATATCTCTAGATTTCCTTTTTCAGCAAGATATGCAGATTCTATTAATGAAAGCTGAACTTTCCCATTTTCTAACAACACACCATATCTACTTTGGTTATAGAGTTCTCTAGCAGAATCAGAATTTTCAGTAGTTGCAAATGTTTTAGACAAAATAGCCTTTATTGTCTCTTTGTTTGGAACAACGGCTTTTTGTTCTTTTATGTCCTTTTTTGATGACATATGCTTTAAAGGAATGTTTAGCTTAAAAATGTTTCTTTTTCGTTATTTAAAAAGCTTTAAATATATCAAACAAACTAATCAAAGTATGATCGAATTGACATTTCTTGGAACATCAAGTATGGTTCCTACAAAAGAAAGGAACCACAGCGGTATTTTGATTAGTTTTAAAGGCAATAATATACTGGTTGATTGTGGAGAAGGTACTCAGAGACAGCTTAAATTTGCAGGATTGAGTGCTTCAAAAATAAACAAAATTCTAATAACTCATTGGCATGGAGACCATGTTTTGGGATTACCTGGTTTGATTCAGACTTTAGCAGCTAATGGTTATGACAAAACTCTTGAGATTTATGGTCCTAAAGGCACGAAGAGTAAATTTGCTTATTTATTCAAAGCTTTTGAATTTGATCAGAGTAGAATCAATATAAGAATAATTGAAGTCCAAAAAGGTAAATTTTTTGAAAATGATGATTTTGTTTTAGAATGTCTTCCTTTAGAACATGGAATTATTACTTTAGGTTATAATTTTATTGAAAAAGATAGGAGAAGGATTGATGTAAAAAAAGCAGAAAAATTAGGCTTAAAGGAAGGTCCTATCCTTGGAAAAATACAAGAAGGAAAAACTGTTTGGGTAAACGGTAAAAAGATAAAACCAGATGATATAAGCTATATTGTAAACGGCAAAAAAATAACTTTTATTTCAGACACTCTTCCTTGTAAAACTGCTTACAAATTAGCAGAAAATTCAGATCTGTTGGTGTGTGAAGCAACCTATAAATCAGAATTAGAGGAAAAAGGAGAAAAATATTACCATATGACTGCCAAACAAGCGGCAGGAATAGCTAGCAAATCAAATTCAAAAAAACTTATTTTAACGCATATCAGTGCACGTTACAAAGATGGAAAAGAAGTTGAAGAAGACGCAAAGGATATTTTTGATGATGTAAAATGCGCTTATGATCTTATGAAGATTGAATTATAAATTCTGATGTCAACTAAATCAAAAGGAACTAATGCAGAACGTGAATTAATACATAAATTATGGGCCAATGGTTTTGCTGCAATACGATCTGCAGGTTCAGGTTCTATGAGATATCCTTCTCCAGATATATTAGCTTCAAAGAATAACAAAGCAATTGCAATTGAATGCAAAGTAACTAAAGACACCTCTAAATACCTTGAAAAACAAGAAATAAACGATTTATTGGAGTTTTGCAGATTATTCAATGCTCTGCCATATATAGCTGTTAAATTCAATAAAGAAGGCTGGTTTTTTTTGAGAATACAGGATTTAAAAGAGACAGACAAGTCATTTATGGTAGATTTGGATCTGGCAAAATACAAAGGAATATTGTTTGAAACTCTAGTAAGTTTTCATTAGTTAGTAGAATTTTAAAACATGTTTTTCATTATAAGGTAATAACTTATGAAAATGTGTGTTTCTGGAGAAAAAACGAAAAATTTATAAAGTGGTCTTGGCCATAATAAGGGTCAGAAACACTCAAAAAAGTGTCATTTCTGATATATAAACCAATAAAAGGGGCGTATAAGAGATATAATGAGGATATCAACTAACACAGTGGAAAATATAGTGGGAAGCGTTGTTGGAGTAGATGTTATCCCTGTTATTAAATATCTCAAAAATAACAAAAATGTTTCTGAATTTAAAGTAGCTCAAATAATAAAGAGAGAGGTTAATGAAACCAGAAATATATTGTATAGGCTTTATGAAAATAATTTGGTCACATTCATGAGGAAGAAGGATAAGAAAAAAGGGTGGTATATCTATTATTGGACATTTAACCAAAAAAGGGTTAAAGACCTTATATCTTCACAAAAAAAGAAAAGATTATTAAGATTGAAAGAAAGGATTGGGAGAGAAAAAGAGGGTATATTTTTTGGTTGCAAAAATAAATGCATACGTCTTAATTTTGACCAAGCTGCTGATTTCAGCTTTAAATGCCCTGAATGCGGTTCTGTCCTTGATCAAGAAAATAATGCTCAGGTGATAGAAGAGATCCAGAAAGAAATAAAAGATATAGAAAAAGAGCTTAAAATAATCAAATAAACATAAATTTATACTTGGATCTTATTTCTTCAATAAACGTTTGAGGGTTAAATATTCCTAATTCTGAAATTATTCCAGAAATAGATTCTGGGTCTATTTTTTCGAATGCAAAATTTTCTATTTTTACATTTTTTGGTGGATTAGCCCATATTTCAGAGGGGCTTCTTTTTTCTATCTCTTCATTAAACCCGAAAATGGATTTTGGATCAAATTTCCAAGAATCTGTGGCAATATAAACAGGAATTTCAAATTTTGAAGCTATTTCAGCGAACATTTCTGAACCTATTTTATTATATATCTTTCCTTCTGAATCTATGGCATCTGCACCAATCAACATCAAATCGCATTTTTTGATAGCTAATCTTGCTGCAGAATCAATATAATGGACAATAGGGATATTAGCTTTGCTCAACTCAGAAGCTGTTATTCTCCCTTGAAATCTTGGCCTAGTTTCTGTATTGTGTACTGTAAAATTTTTTCCTTGTTGTTTGGCTTTGATCAGGATTGATATAACAAAACTAGAATGGCAATGGGTAAATATGTTGGAACCATTCCTTATTTTTCTTGAACCTATTTCACCAACTATATCTTTTGCAGTTTCTAGATGTTGTAAAGCTTGGTTAATATTAAGATTAAATTTTTTTTGTGTTTCCTCTAAAGTTAAGGAATTTAAATCACTTAAGACATAATTTAATGAATTACGCATACAAGGCTCAGTAGGTCTTGTTTGGAACAATATTTGTTTAGCCTTTTCTAATTCATCGATAAATTTTGTTTTTGTTAATGTGTCTATATGTCTAGAATAGTCTTGTATAGCCAAAAGCGCATTTTTAGCGACATTTTCAGCTGATTGAATCTTTAATTTTTTTATATCCTCGACTATTTTATCAAATTTCATATCATAAAGAAAAAACTAAAAATTATCTCTTCTTTTTTCTTGGTTTTAAAGCTTTTTCGATTCTTAGCTCTTCTTTCAATATTTTAGAAGAAATACTTTCTACATGTCCTTCTATCCTAGATACTCTTCTTTCCATTAAAATTAAGACTCTTAAGCTATACACAATTGCAGCTAGAGTACCAATTATAATGCTAAGAATAACCCCTTGTAAATCTAATGCCATTTCGCCACCTCTTTTTGATATGTTATGTTGTCTCTAATATAGAATAACTATTATTTAAAGGTTTCGAAGCTGCTAAATGAAATTTAAATTTTAAAAAAAGAAAAATTTAGAATTTTAACTTTGTTAAGGGAGTCATGTTTGACCATTCAGATTCAAATAGATTTTTTATTGATGTCAAAAAAGGTTTTGTTTCTGCCCAAACCCCAAAGTCGTTTCCAGCGTCTGTTTTTGAATCTTCTAATAACATAAACATTATTTTTTCACCATCAACAATACAAAATCTAGCATCATTATCAGTATGTCTGATATCTGCGTATTTAGATAATTCTTTTGCATCTTTTATATTATCTTTATTTATTGATGCTGCTATTTTGATATCAATTTGTTTATCTTTTGCTTTTGGTAAAATGTTCATTAAAAAATCTTTTTTTCTTGTCAAACCAGATGCGCTTGTCATCAAAACAATGGAATTTTTAGCGGTTTTTACCATTGATTCTATCTGGTCATATATAACTTTTCTTCCTTTAAATGAACCAACTAGGTCTGTGGGTTCTACTAAATCATTGCCTTGTTTATGCAATAAATTTAATTCATTAAGAACATTAGAAGTTTTTAATTCTTCTAAAAGTAATGTTCTTGTTTCTGCCTCTTCAGTTACTCTTTTTTTAACTCTGTCTACAACTTCTTCTGGTGGAACAGCTAAATATTTTATAGGCTTTCCTACCTTCATTATGATAAATCCTTTTTTCTCTAGACTTTCTAGTACATCATAAGTTCTTGATCTAGGGACAGAGGCAATATCAGACAATTCCCCTGCAGTGGATATTCCTCTTGATAGAAGAGCTGTCCATAACTTACTTTCATAAGTATTAAGCCCAAAATCTCTTAATTTTGATAAAAAGTTTTTTTGCACAATCATTTTTTATTCCTCCACCGATACTATAATCTAAAAGAACCCCTTTTTCTAGGACAAAAATAGGTTATGGGTATTTAAATCTTTCGTTTTTGTTGTTATTCCGCAGTAACAAAAGTAATTGGGGTATACTTCCAGTTACCCTTTCATTTCCCATGGAAGTTATTTTAATAAAAAATAACTTTAAATAGATATTCTATATATTATATATCATATATATTTAAAGTTATATATTATATTATATATTATATATTTATATTATTATATATTATATTATATATATTTTCAATATAGAAAGAAATAAAAAAAGAGCAAAAAATATCTATTTTTATTATATATATTATAATATAAGTAAAATAAAGGATATATTATATTATATATATTTATCAGCATCTAACTCTTATTTAGTTATACAAGAAAAGATTATCTTTTGCTAATCAATATTTCCAATAGAAATAAAGGGGTATGTATATTCAATACCAATAATCTTTATATATCACTCAAAATTAATTTTAGTTAATGAAAAAACAAAAGCTTACTAACTTCTTTGAAAATTTTCTTAAAAAAGAGGATATATTTTTAGATAAAAATTTTTTGCAGATATCTTATCTTCCAGACACTATAGAGCATAGAGAGGATCAAATCAACCAAATAGCCAATATTTTAGCACCTTCTTTAAAATTAAGTAAACCTTCTAGCATGTTTATTTATGGTAAAACCGGAACAGGAAAAACAGTTTCTATCAAACATATAATAAAAAATATGAAAGATATTGCTTCAACCAAAAAAATTCCCATTGAATTTACATATGTTAATTGTAAATTAAAAAGAGTTGCAGACACAGAATATAGGATAATCGCTCAATTGGGCAGAGAATGGGGATTAGAAATACCTAATACGGGCCTGCCTACCGATGAAGTTTATAGAATCTTTTTTGATGCTTTGGACAAAAGAAAAAAATTATTATTGATTGTTCTAGATGAAATTGATCAACTGGTTAATAGGGCAGGAGATGCTGTTCTGTATAATCTAATAAGGATCAATGAAGAATTGAAAAATTCACAAATTTCAATCATAGGTATATCTAATAATTCGAGATTTATTGATCTGGTGGATCCAAGAGTAAAAAGCAGCTTATCTGAAGAAAGTGTTTTATTCCCCCCTTATAATGCATTACAGCTGCAAGATATTCTACGGCAGAGAGCAAAAAATGCATTTAAACATGGTGTGTTAGAACCTGGCGTTATTGAAAAATGCGCAGCATATTCTGCAAAAGAGCATGGAGATGCAAGAAGAGCTCTTGATCTATTAAGAGTTGCTGGTGAAGTTGCAGAAAGAAAATGTTCAAAAGCTGTAAAGATAGAACATATCGATGAAGCAGAAAAAAAGATAGAACACGACATGGTTTTAGATATTATTATGACACAACCAAAACAATCACAAGCAACCCTTTATGCAATAATCGATGCAAATTCAAAAGGAAACGAAGAAATATTAACTGGACAAATCTATAATAATTATAAAAAGTTGTGCGATAAGATAGGTTTGACTCCCCTCACCCAAAGAAGCATTTGTTCCATTATATCTGAATTGGATATGTTGGGAATAATAAACGCAAATGTTATAAGTAAAGGAAGGCATGGCAGAATGAGAGAAATATGTCTAGCTACTTCAGATTCAACAAATACAAAGATAAAACAGTTATTAGAGGAAGGTTTGGACTTGTCTTAGCAACAAATTAACAAACCTTCTAACCTAAAATGAAAGATAAGAACGATATAATAAAATTTTTTTTAAGTAAAGATATTCTGATAAATAGGTCTATAATAGACAAGCTTGCAGAAAAAGATATCGATATTGATAAATTTTATGAAACCATCAAAACAAAAATTAAATCAGATTCTTTTTTGATATTAGACCAGTATATCGAAGATTTTTTAATTTCAAACAAGTCCGAACTTAACTGGAAAGAATATGATAAATCTGTAGTTTTGGCAGAAAAAGGAGATAAAAAACTCCACGATAAATTTACAGATTATATAGCCAAAACAGAAGAAAATAAAATTTTAGAAAAAAAAGAAAGTTCAGTAAAGATTATATCATCTTATGATAAAGAGTCTCATAAAAGAGAAGTTCAAGATTTTGTGGCTTTTTTTAATCAAAGATTTAATTCTTTTGAAAAAATGCTCAGGAATAGACAAGAGATGCAAAATCCGCTTTCAATAAAAAGGATAAAACAAAAAAAAGAAAAAGATAATTTATCATTAATAGGCTTGGTTAATGAGATTGCCACAACAAAAAATGGCAACCTTATCTTGACAGTAGAAGATAAAACAGATACTATAAAAGTTTTGGTCAACAAAAATAAACCCGATCTTTTTAATCTAGCAAAAGATATCGTTCATGATGAAGTTATAGGGATAAATGGTGTAAACGGAGATAATATCGTTTTTGCAAATAATATTATTTGGCCAGATATTCCTACAACAAAAGAACTAAAAAAAGCAAGCGATGAAACATATGCTCTTTTTCTATCAGACTTACATGTAGGTTCTTATCATTTTCTGGGAGAAAATCTAACTAAATTCATAGGATGGCTGAAAGGCGATATTGGCTCAGAAACCCAAAAAGAAATATCCAAAAAAATAAAATATATATTCATTGCAGGAGATTTAGTTGACGGATGTGGAATATTTCCAGGTCAAGAAAATGAACTGATAATTGATAATATTTATGAGCAATACAAAGAATGCGCAAAAATTCTAGGAGAAATTCCTAAAAACATTAATCTGATCATCTGTCCAGGAAACCATGATGCTATTCGTATGGCAGAACCACAACCAACATTGTATAAGGATATATCAAAACCTCTATGGGATTTACCAAATGTCCATATGGTAAGTAACCCATCGATTATAAATATACATTCTTCTGAGGACTTTTCAGGTTTTGATGTTCTGATGTATCATGGTTACAGTTTTGATCATTATGTTGCAAATGTAGACGGAATCAGACAAAATGGAGGATATGACCGTCCAGATTTAATAATGAAATTTTTATTAAAAAGAAGACATTTAGCACCTACACATACATCCACACTATACATCCCTGATGTAGATAGAGACCCGCTTGTTATAGAAAAAGTTCCTGATTTTTTTGTTACAGGACATATTCACAAATCTTCAATTTCAAATTATAAAACGTAACCTTGGTTTGCGGAAGCTGCTGGCAGTCAAAAACTCCATTCCAAGAAAAAGTTGGTCATCATCCAGAACCTTGCAGAGTTCCCATAGTAAATCTACAAACAAGAGAAATAAAAATAATGAGGTTTTAATGGAAAAATACTTTGATGAGATGGACCAGAAACTTAAAACAGCATATAAAATTGCTACAGAAGCAAGAAAAAAAGGTTATGATCCTGAAGAAAAGATAGAAATTCCAGTAGCCAAAGACATGGCAGAAAGAGTAGAAGGTATCATCTCTACTGTAGCTCCTCAAATTATAGGCAAAGGCATCCCGAAAAGGATAAGAGATTTAGAAAAACAGTATGGCATCTTGGATTGGAGAGTTTCTTTAATCATTGCAGAAGAAGTTGCAAAAGAAAATTTTTGTAAATTTAAGGATAAATTAGAAGCTATGGAAATAGGTATAAGGGTTGGTTTTGCTTATCATACTCTAGGAACAGTTGCAAGCCCATTAGAGGGTTTTACAAATTTAAAAGTAAGAAAAAGACATGATGGAAAAGATTATTTGGCTGTATTTTATTCAGGTCCTATAAGAAGTGCTGGGGGTACTGGTGCTTCTGTTTCTGTTTTAATAGCTGATTATATCAGAAAAAAGATGGGTTATGATGTTTATGATCCTACTGAAGAAGAAATCAAAAGAATGATTACCGAATTAACAGATTATCATGAGCGTATAACCAATCTTCAGTATTATCCTAGTGACCAAGAAATAGAACTATTGGTAAAAAATATTCCTGTTCAGATAGATGGAGAACCTAGTGAAAAACTAACAGTTTCTAATTATAAAGACCAAAAAAGGATGGAAACAGACTTAATTCGAAATGGTCCGTGTTTAGTAATCGGAGAAGGTTTAGCTCAAAAAGCACCTAAATTATGGAAACAGCTTTCTAAATGGGGCAAAGATTTTGATATGGAACAATGGAACTTCTTAAGCAATTTTATAGATGTCCAAAAACAAATAAAATCCAAAGGTTCTATCAAAAAAGAATCTAAATTAAGCCCAGATTATACATTTCTTAAAGATTTACCTGCTGGCAGACCGATTTTAACTTACCCCATGACCAGAGGAGGTTTTAGATTAAGATATGGTCGTGGAAGAACAACAGGATATTCTTCATGCGGAATAAGTCCCTTCACGATGGGAGTGTTAAATGATTATATTGCAACTGGAACACAGCTAAAAGTTGAAAGACCCGGAAAAGGATGCACTCTAACACCTTATGATACAATCGAAGGACCCATATTAAAATTAATCAATGGTAATGTTGTTAGAGTTGAAAATAAGAAACAACTAAAAGAAGTTAAGGATAAAATTGAAAAAATTTTGTATCTAGGAGACATTCTAATAAGCTATGGGGATTTTTTTAATAGAGCTCATCCTCTTGTACAGCCAGGTTATTGTGAAGAATGGTGGATCCAAGAATTAGAAAAAGCAACTGTAAATTTGTTTGGCAGTTTAGATATAGATAAACTTGCGGATCTAGTAGATATTCCTCAAGAATCTCTCAGCATTTTATTAAAAAAACCCATAATAACCAAAATATCAGGGAGTGCAGCATTATCTTTATCAGAAAAATTGAGTATTCCCATGCATCCTTATTACACATATCACTTTAGTGCATTAAATTATGATGATATCAACAATCTTGTGTCCTGGTTAGACTCAGCTAATATCGTTATTGAAGGGGGTGTTGTTCAAAAGATAATCCTTAAAAAAGATGATAATGGTAAAGAAATCATTGAAAAAATAGGTTTGCCGCATCTTTTAGTTAATAATGAATTTGTAGTAATTGAAAAAGAGCACGCAAAAACATTTTTAGCTAGTTTGGGATTGTTATCCAAAGATTCTCTTAAATCTATTCAAGATATTATCTTATCCCGAAAAGAGAAACCAATAATGGAGATAATGAATTCTATCTCTAAAGTAAAACTAAGAGATAAATCAGGTTTATTTATAGGAGCAAGAATGGGTCGTCCTGAAAAAGCAAAAGTCAGAGAATTAACTGGCAGCCCACATACTTTATTTCCTGTAGGAGATGAAGGTGGACGTCTTAGATGTTTTAGTGCTGCAATCGAAGCAGGAAAAGTTATAGCAGATTTACCGATTTATTTTTGTTCAAAATGCAATAAAGAAACTATTTTTCATAACTGTCATGAATGCGATAAGCCTGCAAAAAGAATGTATTACTGCAAAATTTGTGGTATAATACCCAAAGAAGAATGTGCGCACGGAAAAGCATTATCTTTCAAAGAAAAAGAATTAGATATTAAATCGTATTTTGAAAATGCTCTTCAAAAATTAAAATTAAAAAATTATCCAGATTTGATAAAAGGAGTTAGAGGGACATCTAGTTCAGATCACACCCCTGAACATCTTATGAAAGGAATTTTAAGAGCAGTCCATGAAGTCTATGTAAACAAAGATGGAACAACTAGATATGACATGACCCAGTTGCCTATAACCCATTTCAAACCTAAAGAGATAGGCACAAGTATAGAAAAACTAAAAGAATTAGGATATCTAAAAGATATACACGGATCAGATATAAACGATATTGAACAAATATTAGAATTAAAACCTCAAGATATTGTCTTACCAGCATGTTTGGAATCACCAGATAAAGGCGCAGATAAAATCCTTTTTAATGTGGCCAATTTTGTTGATGATGAACTTACAAAAATTTATGATCAAAAACCATTCTATCATCTGAAAGAAGAAAAAGATATAATAGGCCATTTGGCTATAGCTCTAGCACCACATACTTCAGCAGGAATATTATGCAGAATAATCGGTTTTTCAAAAACACAAGGATTTTTTGCGCATCCATTATTGCATGCAGCTACAAGAAGAGATTGTGATGGAGACGAAGCAAGTATAAGCTTATTGATGGATGTATTACTTAATTTTTCAAGACATTATCTCCCTTCTCATAGAGGAGCATCCCAAGATGCACCATTAGTCTTAACATCTAAATTGATTCCAACCGAAGTTGATGATATGATATTTGATTTAGATATTGCTTGGAATTATCCTCTGGACTTTTATCAGGCATGTTTGGAAAATAAACAGCCATGGGATGTCGACATTAGGAGGTTTGTTAAAAATTTAACATTAGAAAATCCATACACAGGTTTAGGATTTACACATGATACTTCTAACTTAAATGAAGGCGTTTTATGTTCTGCTTACAAAACTTTGCCTTCTATGGAAGATAAATTAAGAGGGCAGATGGATATTGCAGAAAAAATAGTAGCAGTTGACGCTTCTGATGTTGCAAGGTTAGTTATCGAAAAACATTTTTTAAAAGATACAAAAGGAAATTTAAGAAAATTCTCAATGCAACAGTTCAGGTGTGTAAAATGCAATGAAAAATATAGAAGACCACCTTTAATAGGCAAATGCATCAAATGCGGCGGAAAAATATTGTTTACTATATCTGAAGGGAGTATTATTAAATATCTAGAACCTTCAATCAGTCTAGCAAACAAGTATAATGTTCCAATTTACTTAAAACAAACTTTAGAGCTTTTACAAAGAAGGATAGACGGAATGTTTGGAAAAGACAAGGAAAAACAAGAAGGATTAGGAAAATGGTTCGGGTAATCTTTCAATTTATAGCAGAATCACGTTTGCGTATGGTATCTTCGCTATTTTCTTGATATTACCTGTTACTATCAGACCATCACCCAATGCCAATTTTATTGTTTTTTCTCCAACCAGGTTGAGAGTATAGCAATTTCTCATTAGATCACTTACTTCTTTGTCTGATTTTTCATCTCCTTTGTAAAAATCCGAATTTAAATCTAGCTGTTTATTACCTTCTTCAAATTTTTTCCCAAGAATCTCAGTATCGCAAACTGCTAATATAATCTGCTTATTTTCAGTTTTATGTATTTTAACAATCATCTTATAGTTTTATTTGTTTTTTTGCACCGCAAACCATACATTTTATATAAGTTAAATTTTCTTCTGTTGCAAATTTGGTATCTGGTTTTCCACATTCTTTGCAAAAAACAAATTCATCGGCATATTGCTTTACTTTAGCATTAAAATCATTAGAAGAAATTTTTCTTTTTAATATTAAGGAACCATTTTCCTTTAAATCGCCAAAGGTTGCCATTTCTTTTAAAAGCCATTTTAATAAGTGGTCTATTGGCCTGTCTAACTGGCTTGCAATTTGTTGAAGATTAGTGATTATTGTTTTGGTCCCTTGTATATGCCCTTTAACTACCGGAATTTCAAATCTATCTTTACCTTCGATAGTGCAAGGAGCTTCTTTTTTTGCTTTTTCCAATAAACCTTTATAATCCATATTCCAAAATAATATTGAGCTTCTTATAAACATTACTATACGATTGGATCATTATGGTAATCAAAAAGTATATAAACATATAAAAAATATAAAAATTATGGTTTTAGAATCCATAATAAATCCGTTTAGTGCTGAGAAAAGACCTTGGGAGATGTTTTTTATAGGGTTTCTGTATAACACTATAGCTCTATTTTTATCTTTGTTAATCTTTAAGGAATATGCCAGTCTTATTTCTGTATTTTTAACAACAATATCATGTGTTCCTTTGATTTATAATACAATAAAGAAAGAAGAAGAATTTGACATGGACAACCATAAAGAGTCTATTCTCTTAAAAGAACATTATAAAGTTTTGTCATTTTTCATGTTTTTATTTTTAGGTATTACTCTTTCTGTAACTTTTTGGTATATCATATTACCTACATCCTGGCATGCAGATTTATTTGGTGTTCAGTCAAAAACAATACAAACAATAAACTCTTTTGTAAGTGGATACTCTTTCGGAGAAACAAATTCATTCTTCAAGATTTTTTTTAACAATATGAGGGTTCTGTTATTTTCACTCCTATTCGCATTATTTTACTGTTTCGGTTCAATATTTATTTTGGCATGGAACGCCTCAGTCATAGGTGTAGCAATTGGAAATCTTATCAGAATCAATCTAGTGAAATTTTCAGGATATTTTTCTATAGTACCTTTGGCTATTTTAAGATACATGACTCATGGTGTTTTTGAAATTGCATCTTATTTTATCGCAGGATTAGCAGGAGGAATAATATCTATTGCTATAACCAAACATGATTTTGGCACAAAGAAATTTGAACATGTTTTACTAGACTCAGTAGATCTAATATTATTATCTATATTTTTGCTTTTTATAGCAGCACTTATTGAAGTTTATATAACCCCACGAATGTTTGTAAACCTATTCTAAAATTTTTATTTTGCCAGGCTTTATCTCAAACAATTCCCCTATTTTTATCATATTACTAAGAACTTTTTCAGTATCCTTATTCCTTGACTTCTCAATAACTTCGTTAAAATCAGCACCATCACCTTTGTCTAAATCTCTTATTATTTTAAAAATATCTGGATTTTCAATCACAGTTTCTTCATGAAGCTCATAAACCTCTAAATTTGGAGCATCTTTTTTCATTTCTTTATTTAACTCAGCTTTTCTTAGGTCAATCCATTCTTTATTGTCTATCTTTTTTATTATTTCCGGAACAATATATCTTTCATTCCCAAATTCTCTGGGTCTTCCTATGATTAAAACCGAGTCTCCAATATTAAAATTATTTAAGTTTATATTATTGTCAAATGTCCTGAGGCTGATCTGTCCAGAACCATCATCTACAGTCAAGTTGCTGTAGCTCATATCGCCTTCATATTGTTTGTTGATCACGATCGCCACCAGATTAACTCTAGAAATATGTTTTTCGTTTTTTAAAACCAGATAGGTAGGATTCCAATCTTCTCCTTTAACATACTCACCACTATTGATATCTTTGATTAATATTTTATAGGCTACCTGCCTTTTTTTATTTTTTTGGTCTTCTGCCATACTATCAGATTCTGCTGATAAATCCATGTCTAGGCTCAAAAATATCTCCAGCACGTTTTAATTTTTCTATCACTTCTTCAGCAGTATCAGAATCAACTCCTCTATTTTTTGCTTCTTGTATCACATCTTCAATAGGTATAGTTTTTCCAAGTTTATTTTCCAATTCAACTATTATATCCTTAACCAATACAATATAGGTTCTTTGTGATGCAGAAATCCCAGTAGCAATCTTATCAATATCTATTTTTCCAGTTTCTTTATCAAACCCTACCTGGCTCAAGCAATATTCAAGTAACCTTATAGCCCTCAATGCATCTTTTTTCATGACTTTATCCGATAATCTTATTCTGGCAGATGCTTCTGCCATTCTTACTAAAGCTTCTAATTGTCTGGCAGTTATAGGTACTGATTTTATTGCTGATTCTTCTGAAGAACCAGATTTTCTCATTTTGATATAATAATTTTTAATTTCAACTATAGACGAATCTGTCAATATAGGCTTTATTTTTTGTTTTGCATATGCAATATACTTTTTTAATAATAAAGTTGGTATTTCTTGTTGGATGGATTTTGGATTTTGATGTAAATTTAAGATATGATCTGCCATTTTTCCGTCTTTCTCTTCTTCAGGTAAATCTTTTATCGGGAAAATCAAATCAAATCTATTGATTAAAGTTGGTGGCAAATCAATCTGTTCTGATACAATACCATAAGGATCAAATCTTCCTAGTTTAGGGTTTGCTGCTGCTAAAACTGTTGTTTGTGCAATCAATGTTGCTTGGATATTTGCTTTGGCTATACTAACTGTCTGGTTTTCCATCGCTTCATGCATAGCAGCCCTATCTTCTGGATTCATCTTATCCATCTCATCAATACAGCAAATACCTCCTGAGCTTAAGACCATTGCTCCAGCTTCAATTGCAAATCCTCTTAAAAATTCATCTTTGACTACCGAAGCAGTCAAACCAGCAGCACTAGCACCCTTACCAGAAACATAAATCCCTTTAGGGGATACTAGATTTATTCTTCTTACTAATGCAGATTTTCCTGCTCCAGGATCACCTACCAATAAGATGTGTATGTCCCCTCTACTAACAACCTTATCATTTCTAACTTTTCTTACACCACCTATCAACTGTATCAACAATGCTTCTTTTATAGTTTCATATCCGTAAATAGAAGGAGCTATAGATCCCACCAATTTTTCATATAATCTTGGATCTTTTGAAAGCTCTAATATTTCTTCCTCCTCTTCTTTTGTAACTTGTAGATCATAGAAGGTTTCAGAAGAAGCTTCAACATTATTCGCTTCAATAATCAAATCAAATCTAGTCATTTTTCCGCCGCTTTTTGAGATTATAGGAACTTCTTTGACTAAACCAACCACTTTTATTTTTGAGCCAGGAGCTGTTTTTTTCTCAGAAAAAGGACTAACCAAATCATCTTTTAATAGAACATTCATTCTTTTAGGCTGTTCTCCACCCTGCAAACTTTCAGGAGATTCTTCCAATACTAATCCTTGAGCATCAACCATCTCTTTACCAACCAAGATAAAATGGCCTTTTCTTCCGCAACCGCACCTTGTAGGTTCTTTGAATACAGAATCGAGCTGTAAAACTGAGATTATATTGCCGCACTGAGGGCATTCAAATCTTGCAGAAGTTACTTGGGGTCTTACGTCTGATTTTTGTCTTACAACACCTTCAAAAATAAAAAGTTGGTTTAAATGCTTGCTTCTTATCTCATGGATAGGTATCTTTTGTGAATCAGAAAGATTTGTTAACCTTACCCTAAAATTTTTTATCTTTTCACCTAAATCAAACTGTTCTATAGAAATCTCAAATGCTTTGAGAAGATCTTCAGGTTCTTCTAATATTTTTTCAGATATTTCAGGATCAAATTGGCTTAATAAAGAAAAATCTACTTCTATAAAATTTTCCCCTTTTCTTACTTTTTCAGCTAGTTTAGCTTTATAGTTTTTTTCTAGAAAATCTTGGAATCTTTTAACTTGTTCTTCAATATTCATAAGCTTCCCCCTAAAGCTAAAATAAAATCAATAAAATAAAAAAATTTATCTTGTTTTTATCTTTTTTAAGTTTATTATTAATCTGTCTAAGGCTTTATGCACTTCTTCCTCAGATTTTGTTCCTGTGCATACAATTTTCCCATTGCTGAATAACAAGAAAGTTGCTTTTACTTCATTGGTTATCAATTTATAGACTAATCCCGGGAATTGTTCAGGTTCATACTCAATATTATTTAATTTCATTGCTAACACATTTAAATTTAAGACCATTCCGATTGAACCAGAAGCAACAATATTTTGTATGGTTATTTCAGGTTTTATCGTGATCTTTATATTTATTTTTTCTAAAGCTTTAATTATTTTTTTTATTGATTCATCAACTTCATGAAGAGTTCTAGCTCCAGTACATACTACATTTCCTGAACTGAATATCAATGCAGAAGTTTTTGGTTCTTTTATCCTTATTACTAATCCTGGAAACTGTTCGGGATTATACTCTGTATTAGGTAAAGTTGCTGCCATTTTTTCAAGAGGAATATCATGTTTTAATGATGTATTAACAACAATATTAACAATTCTAACCTCTCTTTTTACATCTTTTGCGCTTTCAGAAGATTTTTTGCCTTTTTTAACTGGTTTTTTAGATTTTTTAGTTGCCATTTTGTTATTTGACCTCCATTTAAACTAAGATAGTCTTTTTAAGACTCAAATGAGCTTTATTAATGATTTAAAGCTTATTTTATGCCCCCAAACGACTGTTTATTTATAAAGTTTATAAATCAGGTGAAGTATTTAAATACTATCTTTTAAATGCATTAATCCATATTCTATCCCTTCAACCAAAGCTTCATAGCTTGCAGTTATTATATCATTGCTAACTCCTACTGTTGTCCAAAATTTTTCACTATCAGAAGATTCAATTAGAACCCTTGTTGTTGATTCTGTTGCTTTATTACCATCCACTATTCTTACTTTAAAGTCAGTTAAATGTATCTTTCTTAATTCAGGATAAAATTTTTCTAAAATTTTTCTCAAAGCCTTATTTAGTGCATCAACAGGACCATTACCATCGCTATTTGATTCAACTATACTATCCTTTATTTTTAGTACTAGAACTGCCAGATTAACATCTTTATCATTTATTCTTTCAGTTGTTACTTTAAACTTTTCAGTTTTAAATAAAGGATTATAAGACTTTTTATGTTTTAACATCAATAAGTATAGGGATGCATCAGCAGCTTCATAATTATAACCTTTATTTTCCATATCTTTTACAATTTTAGTTATTTCTTTTGATTCATCGTCATTTAAATCAATCCCGAATTCCTTCGATTTTGATATTATATTGCTCTTTCCAGACAAATCGCTAGCTAATATTCTCCTAATATTCCCTATCTTTTCAGGTTCAATATGCTCGTATGTTTTTGGATCTTTTGAGACAGCATCTGCATGCATCCCTCCTTTATGAGCAAAAGCACTTTCTCCAACATAGGGTTGTGCCTTATTAGGTATCAAATTCATTGTTTCATAAACAAACCTAGATATATGCTTTAATTTCTTAATATCTTTTTCAGGAATACAATCAAAACCTTTTTTTAACTGAAGATTTGCAATTATGGTTAAAATATCTGAATTTCCAGTTCTTTCCCCAATCCCATTTATTGTTCCCTGAACATGGTTTATTCCATTTTCTACAGCAATTATAGAGTTAGCTACTGCTAATCCCGAATCATTATGACAATGAATACCTAAATCTGTTTTCACATATTTTTTAGTTTCATTTATAATCTTAGTTAGATCGTCTGGCATTGTTCCGCCATTGGTGTCACACAAAACAAGGCAGGATGCACCTGCTTCTTCTGCCTTTTTTAAGGTTTTAATTGCATAATCCTTATTAGATATGAATCCATCAAAATAATGTTCTGCATCAAAAATAACCTCTCTGCCTTTATCTTTAAAAAATTTAATCGTGTCATATATCATTTTCAGATTTTCCTCTAAATCTGCTTTTAAAACTAAAGTTGCATGTAAATCCCAGCTTTTGCCTACAATTGTAACTACAGGAGTTTCTGCAGCCAATAATTCTTGCATGTTGGCATCTTCTTCTGCTCTAAAATTTTTTCTTCTTGTCATGCTAAAAGCTGCTAATTTTGAGTGCTTAAATTTATAGGATCTAGCTTTTTGGAAGAATTCCCTATCTCTTGCATTTGAACCAGGCCAGCCACCTTCAATATAATCAAAACCAATATTATCTAATTCTTGGGCAATCATCATTTTTTCATGAGATGATAAACTAACTTCTTCCCCTTGGGTTCCATCTCTCAATGTCGTATCATAAATTTTTATCTTTATCATAAGAAACCTTGGCTCTTCCTTAAAATAAAGGAAGAGCTTATGCTATTATAATGCCGATGATAGAAATAATCAAGATAAATTTTAAGGCATTTATTTTCATAATAAATGGTGTAACAGCTAAATATTTAAATATGTCGAAAATAATAAGATTTTCAAGCATCTGAAAACTTGGTTTTTCATTATGTCTTAATTTTTATCCCAAATCGATAAAGAAAGGTTTATAAAATGTCAGAATTTTCATTAAATTCTGAGCATGCTCAAGAATCACCGTAAGTATTTCATTGGCTAAAATTAATTAAAAGGTAGCGGTTAGTGATTCTTGACATATAAAAAATTACGAAAAACAGGTGATATTATGGAAGGAAATATAAGAAATTGTGTAACTGTAGTGATTTTTGATAATATCCACAATCCCTTTTTCTTGATTATGAAACGTCAAAAAAACTGGCAAGGATGGGAATTTGTTAAAGGCGGTATTGAAGCAGGAGAAACAGAAGAACAAGCAGTTAGACGTGAAATAAAAGAAGAGACAAATCTTCAAAAATACAAAATCATCAAAAAAATAGAAGGTATAAGGAAAGAATTTATTGGTATGGAAAACAAAAAGAATATCCATTCTATCTATTTGATCGAAGCAAGCATGAATATCCCGATAAATATTCCGAAAGGACCAGATGCAGAGCATAGCACTTATTTGTGGGGAGATAAAAGTTCTGCAATGTCTAAATTAACCTGGGAAAACGACAAAAAAATTTTAGAAGTAGCTTTAGAAGAAATAAAACATCTTCATAAATAAACTAATATTTTTTTAATTATTTTTTAGGAAACGGTATATTTCTTTAAACGCAATTTCTTTCTTTCTGTCTATCACAAATACATGGTAAGAAGGTGGCAGCCACACAATCTTCTTTTTAACTGAGCCTATATGATCATAAATATATTTAGGACTGTCATCCCTTACCTGAATATCTGTTTTTGTCTGCATGATTAATGCAGGGCATTTTATTTTAGGCAAGATTTTCTTTGATATCTTTATTATTTTATAGGCTTCCCCGCAAGATCTTAATGATAGTTTATGATAAGTTACTCTATTTTTCATCAATACATCAGGAAGATTTTTATGATACCATTTTCTATAAAAAGGTATAAAATGCCTAAAAATGGGCAGTATAATTGATCCAACATTTACCCAGCCCTGTTTTTTAAAAAAGATAGGAGCTCCTAAAAATATTATACCATCAATTCTGTGTTTTGCTGCCAGTATAGCTGCAGTATTGCCTTGAGCAGAAATTCCAGCTATATACACTTTTTTGCACTGTTTTTTTAATATGTTCAAAGCTTTTTCCGTATCATCCAACCAATCGTCATATTTTGTTAATGACATTTGTTCAACACAAGTTCCATGTCCTTTTAAAAGCGGAGCAGAAACAGTTATACCTTTTTTTGCCAAATATTTTCCTAGATATACCAGATCTTTCGGACTGCTGCTAAAACCATGCAATAATAATATCCCCTTCTCCTCACCTTTTTTATAAAAAAAAGGTTCTGCACCTTTGATTATATTTGAATTTTTTGCAATTTTTTTTATCTGATAGGAGGATATACATTTATAGACTAATAATATAGTGGTAATAATCAGAATTGTTATAAGGTTGTTTAAGTCCATTACATGCTTCAATCTTGTTAAATTTAAAAACCTTATGGAAACAATTATAAAATGTAAGCAGATTGTCTATACTATGGATTTTATAAAGGAATTTGAAAAAAATGTAAAGAATACTATCAAAGAATATAGCTTATTTGACAAAAGATCTAGAGTTTTAGTTGCTTGCTCTGGCGGAAAAGATTCCACAGTTGCTTTGTACTTAATCAAAAAATTAGGATATAATGTTGAAGCTTTAACAATAGATTTAGGTATAGGCAATTACAGCAAGAAAAATTTAGAGAATACACGAAAATTCTGTAAAATTCATAATATCAAGTTAAATGAGTCTAGTTTTACAGAACATTTTGGTTGTTCAAAGTGTAAGATTGAAAGAACATTGAAGAATAACGGTGTTTGCCTGAATTCTTGCAGTATCTGCGGAGTTTTAAGAAGATATTTGCTTAATAAATTAGCAAGAGAACTAAAGTTTGATGTAATTGTTACAGGTCATAATATTGATGATGAAGCCCAAGCTATTCTTATGAATTTTTTAAGAAATACTATGCAGTTACAATCTAGATTAGGGCCTAAAGCAGGTCTGATAAAAAATGCAAAATTTGTCCCGCGAGTTAAACCGCTTTATTTTTCTTTTGAAGATGATATCAGAAAATATTCAAAAATGCATAATTTTGAATTAATGTATGAAAAATGCCCATGTAGTTCTGATTCTTTTAGAAATAAGGTTAGAGAAGCTCTTAATAGTTTACCCAATAGTAGAGATATCAAGAAAAATATAGTAGACAATTTTTTAGAGATATTACCCAAATTAAAGAATAAATATCTAAAAGAAGGGAAGCTTTGTATTTGTGATAAATGTGGCGAACCTTCTTCAGAAGAAGTATGCACTACATGTAAACTGCTTGAAAACCTAAAACTTTAAATAAAACAAAGTTAAATTGATTTAAAAGAGGTCTATTATGCCATACCCGGAAACCATCAAATATATAAAAGAACAGTTAGATAGGGGATTAAAATCTGAAGATGTCAAAAAATTACTTCTTAATGCAGGTTATCAAAACGAGGTTATAGATCAATTGCTTGAAAAAGCAGGAGTTATTAAAGAAGAAAAAAAAGCATCTGGCATAGAAAAAGTTCTTTTAAAAGATCTAGGTATAGGGGCTGTTTTATTGATTATCATAGGATCCTTGGTTTATATCAACTTTTTTGCAGGATCTAAAGAGATGTTTTCACCTAAAGAAGCATCTAATTTTTATTTAGATTTTTCAAAGATATCCCCTTTAAAATTAAATAAAGATGATGTTGCTGTAATAAGTGCAGATAAAATTATAAAAGATAATACCGAAGACCTTTCTCAGATATTATGGTCTACTGAAGGTACTGTTTGTGTTAATGTTCAAATTCCAGATAAAAACCAAATAGTATTAAGAAGCCTCTTTATTGAAGGATGTCCTCTAGAAGAAAATATAGAATTCAAAGCAACAAATTATGTTGGTGAAACTGATTCAGAGATTCTAAAAATAAAGATAATCTAAGTCTTGTAAGTTCCAAAACTTTAAATAAGCAGGTTCATATCTACCCTCTTATGATGGATATAGTTTTTCCTAATAATAATGAGCATAACTTTATAGAAATAGCTTCAAAATTAGGCTATACTTCTTTATGTTTTGTTTATTGTCTAAAGGATTTTCAAAATAAACTTCTTGAGCCTAGTATCAACTTAAAATATGGGGTAATATGCAGTGAAAAAGATATTGCCAAGGCTAAAAAACTAACAGACCTTATTTTTGTCAAATCATCTGAAAATCCAAGACATTTAGTTGAATCCAATAAAAATATAACTATCTTTGATTTTGAGCAGAATCCTAAAAAAGATATGTTTACGCAACGTAGAAGCGGTCTAAATCATATCTTGTGTGATTTAGCTGTTAAAAATAATATTACAATAGGATTTTCATTCAATTCACTTCTTAAAGCAGATATTAAGCAAAGAAATGTGTTATTAGGAAGAATGTCTGCTAATCTAGACTTATGCAAAAAGTACAAAAATAAAGTTATTTTTGCATCATTTACAGAAGATCCTTATGAAATGAGGAGTTATAAAGACTTAAAAACGTTTTTTTAGGTATTTAGGTTATTTGTTATAATAATCTTTATAAAAAGCAAATTCTTCTCTTGAAATATGGGGGTAAAACAGTTTTTTTAAATAATAATTAGTCTGAAAAAATTGTTGATTGAGCAAATAAGGATCAAATGAATACTTTATATCTTGGTGGAATCTGTAATAACAATTGTTACTCTTGTTCAAATAAGATAAATGTAAACAAATCTCTCAAATCATTGAAAGATGAGATATCTCACTTCGATAAGAATGAACCCATCTTGATCAAAGGAGGAGAACCAACAATTTATCCTTATTTTTTTGAGTTGCTAGAATACCTTAAAAATTTAAATTATAAAAAAATTATGATATTGACAAATGGCAGAATGTTTTCTTATTTGAATAATGTCAAAAAAATTTCATTATATAAAAATGTAGAGTTTTTAATAAAGTTATTAGGAAGTAATTCTTTAATACACGATAATTTAACTAGAATGGAACATAGTTTCGAACAAACTATCTCTGGTATAATGAATCTACAAAAGGAAAGAATAAACTTTTCAGTAATAATAACTGTTTTAGAACAAAACTTTGTTTTTTTAGAAAAAATGATAATTTTATTGAATAGAATAGGTACTTATAAAATAATTATAAGTTCAGCGAAACCATCTAACAATAAAAATTATACACAAGTTGTTATGCCTTTTCATGAAATGAAAAATATACTATACAGGTTAGGCTCTTTGTCTAACCAAGTTTATTTTGAAGATATACCTTTTTGTTTTTTAGCAGAAAAGAAGAATAAAGCTTTAATCGATAGTTTTAGCACTATTTCAGAATTAAAACAAAAGTTTGTATCAGAAAAATGTAAGTCTTGTTTAAATTTTGATTTATGTCCAAAAATATGGAATTCCTATTTCAATATATATTCTGATGATTTTTTAGAAACAAAACAAGATTTACCAGAAGAGATAGGAATAGAAATAACATCTAGATGTAATCTTGATTGTAAATTTTGTTTTAAAAAGAATATCTACAAAAAAGATTTTAAACAAAATTTGGATTTGAAAGATCTAAAAAAAATAATTGATAAGATTCCAAAAGAAATAGGTCGCATTAGGATTACTGGCGGAGAACCTTTAATGAACGAAGATTTTTTTGAGATGTTAGGCTATATTCACAATAAAGGTTTTAAAGTTTGGTTAAATACTAATGCTACATTAATAACTGAATCTATTGCTAAAGATCTATCCAAATATGTTGAAAATGTGCTTATACCTCTAAACGGTTTTGATGAAAATTCAGAAAAAAATAATACTAATTACGATTCTCTAAAACAAAAATTAGAAGGTATAGCTTTATTAAAAAAACATAAGATAGGTGTTATCAGATGTGGTACTGTAGCAACAAAAGAGAATATAATCAACATTGAAAAAATATACTCTTTAATACTCAAACTTAAGATTGATGATTGGGAACTATATAGGCCAATACCGAATCCTACAAATTTGAATCCTATAGACTTAGATGACCTAAGACAACTTTCAACAAAATTGTATGATCTCAATAGAAAATTCAATAAAAGATTTAAAATTGTAAATTCTGTTCCTTTTTGTTCTGTAAATAATAATATCTCACATGAAATTTTTGAAGGAGCCAATGCCGATGATGGTCACATAAGATTTGTTGTAGGTACAGATTTCATCGTTCGTCCAAGCTATTATATAAAAGAACAGTTGGGAGACATAAGAAACAATTCTATTATAGACATTTGGGGAAATAATTTTATGAAAAATATGAGAAATCTAAAATTTGTTCCAAAAGAATGTTCCGGATGTTTTGATATATCAAAGTGTATGGGTGGCAGTAGATTTTCATCTAATTTGATCAAAGGTTCATATAGTAGTCCAGACCCTTTAATGCCTTTAGTCAATAAAGATCCTTCGGTTTCAGAAATTTATAATAAATTTATCAGATATCATGATTCAATAAAAAAAGAAGGAAAAATTCCAGATGATATGTATCCAAATACCCTTAGAATAAAATTAACCAGGAATTGCAATCTTAATTGTAAAATGTGTTATATAAAAAAAGGAAAAGAAAATAATTTATTATCTTTTAAGATTATTAGATCTTTATTACACGATTTAAAAGAGATGGGTGGTAAAAATGTTGTATTAACTGGTGGGGAACCTTTGATGAGAGAAGATATAACACAGATTATAGAAGAAATAAACCGTTTAAAATTAAATGGAACATTATATACTAATGGTACTCTTCTTAATGATTCTTTTTGTAAAGCCTTAATCAAAAATAATTGGAGAGTGATGGTATCAATAGACGGCCCAAATGCTGCAATAAATGATAAGATAAGAGGTATCGGGTCATTTAAAAAATCTATGATTGGTTTAAAAAGTCTAATTAAATATAGAAAAAGATATAATTTAGGATATGTTTTTACACGTACAGTAATACAGGATGATAATTTTAATAAAATTGAGGATATAAAAAATCTTTTAAAAAAGGAAGATGTAGACTTTTCTGAATTTGCTTTTGTAATACCTTTTAAAAAACATTTTAAAAAAAGAAAAGAATTTGGGTTAGAATTGAAAAGTGGGAAATTTGCTTACCTAAAAGGTTCTATACCTTATATAGATATGATGACTCCTTATTTAATAAATGGAAAGATTGAAGATGATGTTTTAGCAAATTTCTTTAATAAGCAAGATCTTTGTTGTTTATCTTTAGACGAATTGGTAATAAGTCCCGAAGGTGAAGTTTACAATTGTTGCGATCATTTTCATAAAAACAAATTTGTAGTTGGAAACATAAATAATGAATCTATAAAACTAATATGGTTTGGAAAAAAATTAAACGAATTACGCAAAAATTTACTAAAACTTGATACATCTTTATGCGGAGGATGTAATACTTTAATTAATTCCATGAAATTTAATAAATCTCAAAATGAATAAAAAAAATAAAATACTATTAATAAACCCTTTTTGGAGTTATACTACTGTTTATCCTCCTTCTAATCTAGCACAACTTGCAGCTTTTCTCAGGAAAAATGACATAAATGTAGCTATAACCGATCTTAATTTTGAAATAGCTAAAATCCAACCCCGAGATTGGATTCAAATGTCTATAGATATCATTAATAAAGAAAAACCTTCTGTTATAGGTATTATTTGTGATACTATACATTTACCTTTTTGCATAGAATTTATTCCTAGATTCAAGGCAGCCAATAATAAAATTCCAATTATCTTAGGTGGAAATCATGCTTCCGCAGATTACAAAAATTTGTTTGATATGTTGCCTATTGATTTTATTGTTAAAGGTGAAGGAGAACTGACTCTTTTAGAATTAATAAAAAATATCGATAATCCTAATAAATATAAACAAATAGAAGGTTTAATCTATAAGAAAAAAGAGTTACAGGTTAATAAAAATAGACCTCTAATAAACGATTTATCTATTTTGCCATTACCTGCTTATGACCTACTTCCAAACTTAAATGAATATCTTAAATTTCTTGATTCTGAAATAGGTATCTCAGCTACAAGAGGTTGCAGTTATTCATGCTTATTTTGTTCAAAAGAGAACACAGGAGGTAATTTTAGAAAAAGACCCATTGAAAATATTATAGAAGAAATAAAATATCTTCAAGATAAATATGGTATCAAAAAAATATCTTTTGATGATAATTGTTTGACAACAGATAAGAATTGGTTATTGAATCTTTTAGAAGAATTAATAAAATTAAAAATAAAATTTAGATGTTTTGCAAGAATAGACCATATAGATAATGATATATTGAAAAAGATGGTAGAATCTGGATGTTATAGGATATATCATGGTATAGAATCAGGCAGTAAAAAATTAAGAAAAACATTAAATAAAAATTATCATGAAAAATTTAATAATTCAAAAATTTTAGAAATAATTCAAAAAGAAAAAAATTCTGGCTTAATTGTTGTCTGTTCTTTTATGACATGTATACCTGGCGAAACTGAAAAGGATTTTAACGACACTCTGAATCTTGCAAAAGATATAAAACAGATAGGTGTTTCAGTGCAGTTATGGATCATGACACCTTATCCTGGAACAGCAGCCTATAATCTATTTAAGGATAAAATAATATATTTAGATAGAAAACAAACTCTTAATCAATCAGATATATTTGAGGATGAACAATATCTTTTATTTGGAGATAGCATCAAAAAAATATCGAAGATCAATCCAGACAATTATATCTTTAAGCCAAATATAGAATTAAAAAAATTTTTTGGTTTGTTTCATATGGCCAAAAATCAATTAGGATTGGGCAGTAAAAAAATATTGCTTATAAAACCGCCAATTGAAGAAGTTCCAATAGAAATAGAAAATTATGATTCTGGTTTTTTTACTTATGCATCACAACCTAACGCATTATTGAGGGTAGGATCATATTTGGAATCTAAGGGTCATAAAGTTTCTTTTTTAGACTGTTATGCCGAAAGCATAGGAAAAATAAATTCTATAACAAATAAAGAATTTATAGGTTATAGGATTGTTGGTGATGGAAAAACAAATATGAAGGCATATCATTTTGGTATGAGTTATCCTGACATAAAAAACAAATTGCTTAACATGGGATCTTTTGATGAAATATGGGTTTCATGTACAATGACTTATCATTGGATACCTTCACATAGAGTAATTGATATCTGCAAGGAGATTTTTCCAAAAACTAAAGTTTTATTTGGTGGGATTTATCCAACTTTGTGTCCAGAAAATGCTAGAAAATCAAAGGCAGACATCATTTATCAGGGAGAAATAAAAGAAGCAAATAATTTTGAAGCAGATTTTGATCTGCTAGACTATAAACCTGATTATGCTATCTTAAAGTCTACTAGAGGTTGTCCTAATAGCTGTTCTTATTGTGCAGTACATATTTTGGAAGGTAATAAGATGATATTTAAATCCCCTGAACAGACAATTAATGAAATTTTTAATATTAATAAAAAATATGGTATTAAAAAATTTATTTTTTGGGAATCTAATTTTTTAATAAATTCTAAAAATCATTTTGAAAGAATATTAGATGGTGTTATAGAAAGAAAATTGAATTTAGAGTTTGAAGCTCCAGAAGGATTCCCACCAAATCTTCTTTCTCTTGATTTAGCAAAAAAGATGAGAGAAGCAGGATTTAAGATAATACATTTACCTCTAGAAAGTTCTGATAAAGATATGGAAAAACGATTTAAAAGAAAATCTAACTTGGATGATTTTAATAGAGCAGTACACTTTCTTAAGGAAGCAGGTTTTGATAGCAAAGATATAATAGTTTTTGTTTTAGCTTTTTTATCTGACCAAAAAATAGAAAGCATTTTAAATTCTTTTATAACTGTTTGGGAGCTGGGATGCACCCCAAAAATAATGCCATTTACACCAATTCCAGGTACAGAAGAATATAAAAAATATGAACATATTTGGAATACTAGATCTTTAGAAGAGTTACATCCTTTTCTCTTACCAGCTTGTGGAAAAAATTTTTCATTTTCTGAAGCAATAGAGCTGGCTCAATACAACAGAATGCAAGATCCTATAAACTACTTAAAGCTTAAAAAAAATATAAATGATATAGACAAAAAATTCGTAAAGTTAATTAAAAATTCTAATAAGATGTGGGATAATTATTATAAAAACAATGAAGTAGCTTGGGATACAGATCTGCCAGATTTTACAGTAGTAAAAGCAGCCAAAAATTTCTTAAATATAAAAAAAGATAAGACTATCTTAGATGTTGGGTGCGGTTATGGTAAAAATAGTGCATATTTAAAATCTAAAGGGTATGATGTTTATGGTATAGATATATCCGGTTATGCATTAGATAATTTAGATAAGATATTAAATAAGAAGAATTTTTTCTTAAATGATATATTATCTTGGAAATGTTATGACAAAAAGTTCGATGTGATTTTAGATATTGGTTGTTTTCATATGGTCAATGAAGATGATATAAAAAAATATATTCAAAAAATACATTTTTTATTAAAGGATAATGGAAAATACATACTTCGTTGCTTTTCAGAAATAGGTTATAAGGTAAAAAGATTTCATCCGCGTGATGATGGTCTCGAGAACAAATCTCCATTTTTAAATTATTTAAGAAAGGAAGATTTGATAAATATGATTGACCCATTTTTTAAAGTGGTAGAATTTAAAGAATTATTCTTTTGTCCTTCAAAGGTCGATGGTGTAAATAGGCTTGCACCAGGTATGTATGAAATATTTTCGATTAAGAAATAAATCAATAATATTTATTATGTACAAGTAAACCTTCAGCAAAAAAATTGTTATAACCTTTAACATGTTTCAAGTTATAGGTTTTTATATGTCCTGGCTTATATTCAATACTTTTTATTTTTATCCATCCTTTTTTTATTTCAAAGATGAAATCACCAGTTTCTAAGGTCATTATATCTTTTAATGAGATACAATCTTTCATTGCAGCTATCTTTTCAATAGCACCCCAACCAACCTTGCCATTTTTTTTCTTTATGTAAAAAGGATGTTCGCTTGTTACTTTGATTAGATCTTTGTTTATATTATAAATTCCTTCTCTTATAGGTGATTCTAGTTTTAAGACTTTAGCTTCAACTGTTTTTTTCTTTTTAAGATCATAAGCAATGATTTTATCTCCTACTTTTATTTTTTCTATACTGATTTTACCATCTTTTGTAGAAACCATAGTTCCTGCAGGAAAACAACAGCTAGGAGTAGTTTCACATACGTTAGTTGCAGTATTACAGGTTGTTCCAGTACCGCATGCACCTCCACAAGGCGTTGTATCAGGCTCAGGCACTTCAGTATACTCCTCATAATATGCTACTTCATCATGCGAAGCATGATGATCATGAGTTCCTGATGCAGTTCCACCGCTATAATCTGAATCTAAACTATTGCTATGAGGATATAGGTCTGTGTGTAATGTTTCATCATGGGTTGTTTCAGCACTTGCAATATTTAACGCACTCAAACTTACAGCAGCTAAAACAACACCTGCTTTGATTATAGAATGCTTAGAAATTTTTCCTTCTTCCCCAACTAAAAAAGCATTTATAGTTTTCTTTATTTCAGGAAGCTTATTTATCATCTCTTTTTTCATAATATTAAATTCTATCTTTATAGTATTTAAAGTTTGTTGTTTTTGCCTTGTTTTTTATAAACCCATCTATCAAGAACAACTTTAGAATTTTCATCAAAGAAGTATTTTTCAGTTAAGTAATCAAACATAGCCATATATGTCTTACATCTTGAAGTTTCTGGTATTTTAGCAATTATGTTTCCTTGCTCAAAATAATTGCATACAGGGCATATTCCGCAATAAGGCTTATAAACACAATTATTACATATAAAACTATCATTGATAGAAGAAGAAACAATAGCGCAAGTCTGTTTTGATGTTAAAACATCTTTATACTTCTGGTTTACATCCCCAATCTTAAAAATGTCATTCCCAACCATCCTTCCTTCATCGCAAGTAAAAATGTTCCCATTATAGTTATACAGCAATTGACCTATAGCAGCACCGCAAGGGCTTCTTAGATCAACATAATCTTCACCTTCAGAAACTGAAACTCCTAAAATTTTCCTAAGTATAATGACAGACATCCTCTCTTTTATCTTAATGCCTTTTTTATTTAACTCAAAAATATAATCCATTGATTTTTTCCAGAAATCAATAAAATCTTCAGGTTTATATCCTATCTTTTGCCAAGAAGCAGATGCACATCCCATAGTTGACATCGGTCTTAGATGAATTGTATTAAAACCATCTTTTATGTATTCATCAACTGCAGCCTTAGGATAATCCAAACATTTCTTTGTTACTGTTATTAATGCACCAATACCCTTCTTTAATTTCTGCTGTTTATATCTTTCCCTGATTATATTGATCCATCTTATAACAGAATCATAGCTTCCTGAATTTCCCAATAAAGGCCGGTTAAAGTCATGTATAAATTTAGGACCATCTAATGATGTACATATGTTTATATCTTCATTTATCAAAAAATCAAGTTTTTCTTCATCAAGAGCGTTAAAATTAGTAACTATAGATAATTTTAGCTTTTTTTTATTTTTTTTATTTAATTCTTTAGCATATTTTGTTATATATTTGACAATCTCAAAATTAAGTAAAGGTTCACCTCCTTGGAACTCTATAGTAATAGCTTCTGAAGGAGTTTGGAAAATAAAATCAACTGTTTTTTTAGCAGTTTCAGAATCCATATCATATCCTTTTAAAGAAGGATTAACAGAGCTTGCCTGGCAATATAAGCATTTCATGTTGCATCTTAATGTAGGTACAACAATATGCAGAGAGGTGCCTTTAAACATATACCAATATTTTTGTCTAGTTCTTTCTATAATTTTCTTCTGGTTTTGAGGAGTGATTATGACTTCTTGTTCTTCTAACAAATCAAACAATTTTCTATCTATCTTTTCATCCTTAAGATCATTAAATTCTTTTTCATCCAACAATAAAAAAGAACCAGAATTTGTAGTTAAAAGATACTTATCCTTTAATTTCTTATACCTATAATCATTAATCTTGAATTCTTTTTTCTTAGTCATTATACCAAAGCCTCATTTTTCATCAAAGCCAAAACATAATTGCAGAACTCATATCCGATATTGTTTAGATAAGAACTATCTTTTAATTTCATAATGATGATTATAGCTTCTTTATCTGAAACAGAGATATCTGAAGTATCTTTAAAATCTTCAGCAGCCTTTTTTACAGAATCAACATTATAAAATTCCTTATTCAGGTTAACTATAACCCTCTTCTTCGTTTTATCAATAGAGATCATCTTTTATCTTTTTTATTAGATTTTTTTTTGCATTTTTCATCCCATGGTATAGCTATCCCTTCAGGATCATCAAAAATTTTTTCCAAATCATCCTTAAACAAAACGTCTTTATCTATTATAGATGGGTCATTTGTTATTAAAGCGCGTTGCATAATAGCGTCTCTAACCGCTTTAGTTTTTTCGCTGTTTCTTTTGTATACAGAATAGTTTAAAAGTTCGTTACTGAATTCAAGGCCTAATTTCTCAAGATTATAATCTTTTTTAGGTTTAAGCATAACTTTTACTGTATTTTTGTTGCCGTCTAAGATAATATATGCCTTATCAATAAAGACATAGGCTGCAGAATAAATAACATCTAACGGATATAGTTCAGTATTAACAGAGACTATACAAGCACATTCCTTTTCATCAATCTGGATATTTTTTGACATATTGCACCCCATCATAATTAAAAATAGCTTATTTATAATGTTTGTTGTTCCTATTTGTATAATGATAGACAATGATAGTTATCAAAGCAGATATGACTATTGATCCTACCAAAACAGGCAATTTTGGAACAATTTCTTCTAAAAGATGACTAAAATCTGAAAATGCAGCTATAAAGCTTCCTTTAAATATTAAAGTAATCAAGATACCAATAAACATATAATGCGCAAAAGGTGTTGTCTTATTAACACGAATGCTTGAAAAACTAAGTTTTTTTTCTGCATACAATCTTTTGATATGTTTAACATCTTCATAAGATAACCCATTGCCGTTTTGCTTAAAATAATAATCGATCTTTTTCATCCCTTTTTGTATTTTTTCACTGATTGTAATTTTATCATCTTCTTTTTTGTATTTATTGTTCTCTTTATAGACTCTATCAACTAAAATCATCCCTTTTTCTAGATCTTTTATTCTTTTCTTTTCAGAAAAGACATTTTTTCCAAGCTCTAAGAAGAATGTCCTAAATCCTACTAAAATCAATGAGAATAATATAAATTGTTTTAAGAATTGGAAGGTATAAACACTTTTATCCAATATCAATCTTATAATACTTATAATTGCAAGTATGACAATTATATTTTTTTTAAATAATTTATTTAAAAAACTTGAAAATAATATTGCTATGACCATGATCTCAACAAAAGAGATTTTTATCCCGAAGGAAAGCAATAATCTTGGCAGCCACATAATGATGAAAATAGTAAAGATATAGGTGAAAAAAGATTTTATTTTTAACAGATTGCCTATTGTCTGTCTTTTTTCTTTATAGCTTGTTCGAAAAAATATCTTAAAAAAATAGAATATCGCCAAAGGTATGAATGTATTTATCAAAATAGTTAGATTAGGCATATACTTGATATAACCAAAACCATAAGCAGACAATGGCATCAAGGCAGAATATGCAAAATATAGTTTTGCATCACCAGATGTCCAGAACTTATTATACCACAAGAAAAACCCAAGTATCAGCGACAATATTATACTTATTGAAAGTTCTGTCAAATAAGGGTAGTTTATAACTCCTGTCCTAGCCTTTAAAAATATTATAAGCCCTAAGTTAACAAAAAAAGAATATATCAATGCGCCTAAAATATATTTGTTCTTTATCTTGCCATATTTTAGGTCTTCATAGCTTGTTATTATCCCTAAAGCTATTATTGCTGGCAAAAAAAAGTATAATTCTTCTAAAATCTTGTACACCCCTTAAGATTTAGATTATTCTGCTTTTATTAAAACCTTTGCTTTGGAAATGAAAACATTTATATATTACTTTATTCAAAATAACTTATATTATTAATATTATTGACATATTATAGATAATTAATATAAATAAAGTAATTAAACTAACTAAATTAACTAAGTGTTTAAATAGTATAACCGTCTAAAAAGCATAAATGACACGAATTAACATCGAATTAAACCAAGAAATACATAAAAAAGCTAAACTTAACGCTCTTCTTCAGAATAAGACTTTGATACAATACATAAATGAAGCACTAGACGATAAAATAAAGAAAGATGGAAAAAAATAAAAGATTGATTTTCAGGATTTCAGTATTCTTGATAGTTTTATGGCTGAATACATTTATTGTTCAAGGTGATACTTCCACAACTCCTGTTGCAGGCAGTATAGGTGTTTATGATGGACAAAATACATGTACTAATTTAGGCGGATCTAGTCAAACTTCTTCATCTACATGCCCATCTGGTCTGGTTATACAATATTGTATAGTAGCTTCACAGACTTGTATGTGGCAAGATGGTTATGCAGGCTATGGTTGTTATGATACATCCTGTGTTCCTACTACATCAACACCTACTATTCCAACTTCTTTTGATCCAGACAACAATGCAAAGACAATTACTGTTTTAGTTAGTATAGATGCCGGAGATGGAACAACATACACAGCAGGTTCTAAAACATGCTTTGACACTGAAAATTGCGATCTGACAGGAGTTTCTCAGCAAGATTGTTGTTGGGCACAGAATGGATGCACTGGCGGAGGTTTTGTAGCACCTTCTGGAGCATATTATACAACTGCAACTTCTAGTTGTTATTTTGGGTATGATTCTGGAGGTCCAACTACAAGTGCAGGTCCTAAGAGCGGACCATTTTATTGTTCAGGAGAAGGTACAACATGTCTAACAGATGATGAATGTGTAAAATTAACAGGTCCTCAAGGTTATTGTACTCCTGGTAGTCCAGATGGATCAGTAGGTTATTGTAGACCTACAGATCCATATTGCGGAGATTATTATTGTGATGCTAATACCGTAGTTCCAGAAGTATGTTCAGATGCAACAAGAGCTACAGATATTAAAGGTTGTACTGATGATTCAGAGTCAACAAAGTGTGAATATTATACTTGCGATGGAGGATGTGACAAGAAGCATTTACCTGCAAATGATTATCCTGATTTAGATTATTGGCCAAAATATATAGACCCTCAAGATGCTTGGTCTTGCAATTATGCTACTGATTGCAGTCATTGCAGCGGTAATTCTTCAGGATGCGTCTCTTCCTGTGATGATAAAGATATAGATGGTTATGGAAAAGCTTATGGTTTATATCATTCAGATTGTTGCGGAGCAAATTCTTTGATCGTAGATTGTAATGATGATCCTAGAACAAATCTAACTCAATATGGTGGAGACCCTTATTATATTCATCCTGCAGATAAACCAAACACTTCTTTAGTGTCATATATACCTAGTCCTTATTGCGATTGCGATCCTAGCGATGGTTATACAACAGGATATAATGAATCATACATACCTGCAATATCGAACTCAATAAATTCCCCAGACAGATGTTATGATGGTATTGATAATGATTGTGATGGCCCTAATGATCCTACTAATCTAGGAAAAGTAGACTGTTTTGATCCTGGTTGTCTAAGACCTGGTGCAGATCGTACTGGTATTTATGCTATAAGGAATAGAAGTTGTGCTGGTGATTGTGTTTCACCATATAATACTGAAGTAAATCTAGATAGGGCGTGCTGTGTAAATGCTACAGACTGTGTAATAAATGAAAAGTGTGTAGCGAGTGGAACTATGGATGGAATATTTCCAAATAAATATGTATGTGCTATAAATCAATGGTATGGTGGAGATATGGACCGTGCATTCTGCAATGCTGTTGTCAATGATACTAATTATTCTACCTTAAATTATTCACATTTCGGTTTACCAGGAAATGCAGGCAATAGAGCTTGTTGCGGTGATGATTTTAATGAATATTATACTCCCGGATTATATCTTGGTGATGTTGCATGCTGTAATCAGCCAGGTATGCAGGTAATTGGTGGAACTTGTGTAACCACCTTAACAACTAAATATACATGGGATAATTCAGCTTCAGGATATTGTTTAAATGATTCTCAATGTCTTGTAAACCCAAATATCTATTCATTTACTGCAACAGTAGCAAATGCTTCTGATATAAGTCGTCCAACCAATAATATGGTGAGATGCATCAATGATGCTGAATTTATCGGAGATCATTTATGCTATAATGGTGAGTGGACAACAAGGACAGCTGCAGTTGCAATACAGCTAGGAAGTTATGCTGGCGTATACAATGATTTTAGCTTATATTGTGACAATTATACTAATGTCCTGAATAATTATGATTACAGCATCTCAGATAATTATGCTGAAAATTATCTAGGTCTTCAAAGCTATTCGTGCAAATTAAGAAATGTTTCAATACCATGTACAAACAACCTTTGTGTACTAAAATATAATGATGGTTCTGGACAAAAAGTCGTAATCGGAACTTCTTTAAATCAAGATGTTAATGCAAATACATATTCTATCTTGCAGGCATTTGGAGGAACAAATGCAGACTGCAATAGTGTATTAACTTCAACCTTATTTTCTTCATGCGGCACAGGTGTTTTTTATAATAATAAAATAAAAAGTGTCATATACAGTCAAAATGCAATCAGTTTAGAAAATGTTCTGGCACAGCAATGGTTAACTACGATTAGATCATTATATAGTCCTATGACTAATTATGTAGGTGGCCAGGTAATCACATCTTATGATTTTAGTTTTGTTAGAGACACACACAATTTTAATAATCTATACTATCAGAAGAAAAATGGCAAATCAATTATGTTATTAAGTGAAGAGATAAACGGAAAAAAATATTTGTCTGCATGTTATGATGGATTTGGATTTGATATATGTGCTTTAGTTAACAGTTATAAAAGCACATTAAGCTCAAATACAATACCTTTTGAGTGTAAAACACAGGGTGCTGATTATTGTATAATAACTGGGGGAGCATCTGGTTATTATAGATTATTAGATGATCTAGGGCCTAAACTGAGATTAGAATGAAAAAAACAGGATTAAACCAAAAAGGGCAATTGACATTTTTTATACTTATGGGATTCTTGATAATCATAATAATGGCAATTGTATTTTATGTAACTAAAAACCAAGCTTCTCATAAGACAGAAGCTCAGGCAGGATTGTCACAGCAAACAACCTTAGATATTGTAAATATAAAAACATATGTTACTGATTGCTTAAGGAAAACTGCAAATGATGGGATGAAACTATTAGGAGAACAAGGAGGAATTATTTATCCTGATCAAAAAGGTGTGCCTTTTCCAGAAATAGATTACTCTGTTATTCCAGAACCACAAAGAAGTATTTTAATAGCCTACGCTGCAGGATTCCCTAATATTATAGAAGATTATGCATCATTAACAGAAGCAGATAATAGAGATGTAAGAGTATTTTATGGTTTAAAGTTTGATGAGGATTATCTTTGTACCATGGGTGAAATAACATTAAATTGTAAAAAAGATGGTTCTGTTTTAGAAGGTAATTTTAGCGGAGGAGTTTATCCATGGATAGACGGAACAATTCCTTTTAATCCAGCAGCTGTATTCTTTTTCCCGCAACCTTTTGATCCTGATTATCCTACAAATAAATTAAGGGCATGTAGTGATGACCAAGAAGGATGTTTTGGAAAAAGAGTACTTCAAGATCTAGATAATGGCAATCTTAGTATGTATAACCAGTTAAAAGTATACATAAACAATACAATTGAATCTTGTCTTGATTTTTCAGCTTTCCCAGGTTTCAAGATTGAAAAAAATGGAACATTTAGTGTAGATGTTAAAACAACAGATCAGACCGTGATTGCAGAATTAAAATATCCTTTGACAATAGTTGATACAACTTCAAGAAAGATGAATAGGATAGATACTTTTTATTATGACACTAAAATAAGGCTAAAAAAATTGCATAATATTTCATTGAATATTATAAAATATGACCAACAAGATGAATCTTTTAATATAAATGAACAATTTCAACAACCTTCAATCGGAGGAGATACTTCTATGTCTTTAATCATAAAACATGACGGTGGTACTACTATTTTAAACCCACCAAGAGATAATATAGTCTCAATAACTGATACATATGCAGGCAATAAATTTGTATTCCAATTTGCAAGAAGAAATAGGCCTCCTGTTTTAGATTTTATCGATTCTTCGCCTATACAAATACAATCTGATACAAATATAAATGAATCTTGGTTTAATTCAACATATCATGTTGATCCAGATGAATCAAATGCAACAATGTATTATTTTCTGAAAGATTATAGCATTGGTGAAGTATCTAACATTCCAGTTCAGTCTTTTAGCTTTAATGTAACCAGTATATTTTGTCCACCAGGAGCTTCGGATAATATATTTGAACTATCTGTATGCGTTTCAGATGGTTTATACCCAACTCCATGTTATCATCCCGGGATTAGTATAGTAAGCGCTAGTGAATATGATCTGTCCAGTGACTGGCAAGATATAAAATTTAATTTAACAGATTGCTAAAATGAAAAATAATAAATTAATGATAAGATTGATGATTTTGCTAATCATGATTTCATTAGCCTCTTTTTTTGTTACAGCTGCTTATCCATCTTGCTGCTGCTTGACATCTTCAGTCTCAATCGTCTATGATTCAAGTGATTATATAAATTGTTATAGGCAAGGCGGTCAAGTAAATGAAGGAGCAGCCTCAAGCCAGCAGGATTGTTTATCAACATGCGGTTCAAATATATGTGTTTTATGTAAATCAGGATCATGCTCAGATTATGATACTTGTACTGATAATTCAGCAGGAGGATTATGCTCTACAGGATCATCATGCTGTTCTGGAACATGCACTTTAAGACAAGGACCTGGTCAAGGATGTGAATTATTTACTTTAGCAATAAGACCAGATTCAGCAACAAGAGGGACTGATCTGGGCTTTCAAAGAATAACCTTGTCATGGAACGATAATATAAACTGCCCTGTTAACAGCTATGACATCTTCAGATGCTCTGGAAGCACCTGTACTTCTTATACATCAATATATTCAACAACTCAAAAATCATATATAGATACAAGCATACAGTTCGGAACTTATTATAGATATATAATCCAGGCAAATTATCCTGCACAAGGACCTAAAAATAGCAGTGTAGCAACATTCTATTCAGGAGATGCTGAATGTTTAAACAGAAACGAAGCAAAATTCTGCTATAATAATCAGCCATACCATTGTGATGCATTCAATAAATTAGTTGCTGAAACAGCATGTCCTTCTGGACAGTTCTGTACTGGTGGCAGATGCACTGCAAGGACAGATTGTACAACATCAGGCACAGAAGTAGGATTTACTTTCGGATTAGGGTATGATATAACCAATTGTGAAGGGACATCTTCAAGTTCCAGATATTGCTTTTTGGATAAATCAAGCACTAACGTAGATATGTGCTATTCATGCGGCGGAGATTCTATGAAATGCTATGATTACAGATCAAAATCTTCCTGTGAACGTGATAATTGCCAGGTAGGAACATTGCAAAATTCAACTTCATGCAGATGGAAAGATACCTATCCAGAGCTAGGTTTAGGAGTATGCATAGATGAACAAGCAGATAATTGCGGATTTTGTAAATCAAAAGGAACATCTGCCATGACCAATATAAATTTTGGGGCATATAACGATATATTTGATATCTATTCATCTAAAAAATTAGAAGCTTTATCAACAGCATTGTATCCTTGTTTTGAATCAAACAATACATGCATCAGCTGCGGAGATAGCGGATGTTCATTATATAATACCCAAAGCAAATGTACTAACTTAACTGGTTCAGGTTTAATAAATCTAAATGATAATAATGATTTTACCTCTTCAAGCAGCGATTCTTGTAGCGTAAATGTATGCAGATGGATTGATAATAGATGCCAGAAAGATGCAGATGGTGTTCCATTAGCAGATTGTTCTGGACAGTCCTCAAGCTGCGAAAAAGATTATTTTAGGCCTAACACAACAATCAGTTTCTCAACAGATAGTGAAGGGATTGTTTCAGCAGTCTATATAACTGTTAGTGATAAAACATTCAGGAATGAAAGCTACTCACCTAGATCATCTGGAAATTATACAACTTACTATTGTATTGTTGGTAATGGTAATCCTTGTACAGCAAGAACAAATTATTTCAAATCAACAACATCAAGAACACTAGCAATCGGGAAATATAACAATCTTACTTTGAAATTATGTTCAGGAACTTGCACTTCTGATTCTTTTACTCTAGTAGAAGGGAATAATCTAATCAAATTTTATTCAGAAGATCCTTCCCATAATCTTGGATTGGTCCAACAGATGAATTTTTCAGCATCAACAGATATACGTCCAGTTCCAGTTGCTTATGTTGAAAATGCCTATTATGACAATAATATATTTTATACAAATAGCAAGAATCCAGTAATCAAGATAAACTTCTCAAATAGCGCTAAACTGATATCTTATAGTTTAGAAGATTCTTCTGGAAATAAGATAATCTTGCCGCCTTTAGACTTTTCATTAAGATTAAGCCATACAATAAATCCAACTAATCTAAATGATGGATTATATAAATTTTATTTCTTGGCAGAAAACGAATATGGAAAAAGAATGTCGGCAAACGCATTGTTATCTTTTGTTGTAGATACAGTACGCCCAACCGTTATAGTAAAACCAGGAAATAATAATGTCTCAAACAAATCTACTGTTGAGATCAATTTAACTTTTAATGAAAAAGCATTATTAAATAAAATATACCTAGATAATGTTGATGTAACAAGTAATTTTACATCATCAGACAAAATGTTATTCAAGGCAAGTTTTGGTTTTGCAGAAGGGATACACACAATTAATCTTGCTGATGCAGAAGATTATGCAGGAAACAATATAACTGCTTATTCTTCATTTGAAGTAAACTCAAGATCACTATTAGATATAAGGCTGGTAAAACCAAAATATGGAGTTTCATCTACTTATGAATTTAATCTAACCTTATCTACAGACAATACTGCCAACTGCAGATATTCAAAAGATAATGATCGTGATACTTATGATACAATGTCTTTAAGAGACGCAACAAACAGTACAATACATGTGTTGCCATTAACATTCACAGATACTTTGACTCACATAATATATGTCCAATGTAAAGATTCTTTTTATAATTCTATAACTAGCAAACAATTTAATCTAGCCGTAGATGTAACTCCTCCAAATATAAGTGCTTATTTCAAATCACAGGTAGTAACTACATCTGCTGAATTACAAGTAACTACAGATGATTATACAATCTGTAATTATTCATCTGTTTTAGGCAACGATAAATTTGTTGGATATGATAATCTTACTTTTGATCTAGCACATAATGTAACTATATTCCCTCCTATAAAAGATGAAAAATATAATTTTACTGTTGAATGTATGAATCTGGCAGAATTAACCAACAAAGCTTATGCTTCATTTACAATAAATGCAAGTGCTCCTTTAATAATCACAAGTACAACCAAAAATAAATTTACTAGTACATCAATCGATTTAAAAGTAAATCTTAATATAGATTCTGATTGCAAATATACTTTAAATCCAGATTCTCAGATAGGTTCATGGATACCGATGTTAGAAGACACACCAACAGATAGAAGAGCACCAATAACTGTTGCTGGGAATGATCATTATAAGTATTATGTAAAATGTTTTAAAAATGATTGGGTAGGAACAATGGGTAATTCTAGTCCTGTAATATTAGAATTTGATGTTGATATAACTCCACCTTATATGATTTATGTAAATGATTCAAGCAGCGAAGCAAATCCAGAATTTACATGGAGAACTGATCAGTTAAGAGTAAGTTGGCTAGGTAAAGATAATGAAACAGATGATCCTGTTGTAAAATATTATTATACATTAAAGAAATTTGGTTCAACTTCAAGTTCAGATATCTTGATCAATTGGTCAACAGATACTCATTCACAAGAATGGATAACCTTGACAAAAGCATCTAATGGTTCAAATTTCAATTTAACAGATAAACAAAAATATCAGTTTGATGTTAAACCAGAAAATTTGTATGGTGCAATAGGATCTCAGATGTCAAGCAATGGAATAACAATCGATGCTACCTTAAGACCTGCACACTGTAACAACAGTATAAAAGATGATAATGAAACAGATGTTGACTGCGGTGATGGATGTACTGGATGCAATATAACAAAGTCATGTTTAAATCATTCTGATTGTTTGCCTGAATTGTCTTGTCTAAATAAGATTTGTAGAGCTACCAGCTGTTCTGACAGCATTAAAAATGGTGAAGAATCAGATGTTGACTGCGGTGGAAACTGTTCTAAAAAATGCGATAATGGAAAAACTTGCAATGGAAAAGATAACAATTGTGTATCTGGATATTGCAATATTGCTACAGGTAAATGTGAAACACCTTCAGGAACCGAAAGCACATGTAGGAATGGTAAAAAAGATTCAGGAGAAACTGGAGTTGATTGTGGCGGAACATGCGCAGGATGTTCAGAGGGAGGATTCTGTACATCAGCAAATGATTGTTCTTTAGGACTACAGTGTATAAGCGGAGTATGCAGAAAAGATACTGATGGTGATAGTATAATTGATATTAATGATAATTGCCCAACAAAATCTAATTTTGATCAGGTTGATACAGATGGTGATGGAAAAGGCGATGAATGTGATGATGATATTGACGGTGATGGATTAACAAATGGATTTGAGGATTTATACGGATTTAATAAATATGAGGTTGATAGTGACCAAGATGGGATAACAGATGATCAGCAGGATAATGATAACGACCAATTGATTAATATCGAAGAGCAGAATAACGGTCCTGGTTATTGTTTAAGCCCACTGCTTTCAGATTCTGATAATGATGGATGGATAGATAAAGATGAGATAGATAAAGGAACAGATCCTTGTGATGCAACTTCAAAACCAAAATCTTCATGGTGGATATGGTTATTAGTTTTATTGTTGTTTATCTTGTTAGGATTGTTATACTATTATGGATATCCAAAATATCAGGAATATGTAAAAAAACAGAAGAAAACAACTACAGTAAGCAAAGCATTGCCTTTACCTCCTTTAGGAAGACAAATGCCGCCTAATCTTTCTGCTAAACAACCAGCTGGATATCAAAGACCGATGATGTATGGGAAAAATATCAATAGACCCTTGACAGAAGCAGAAAAGAAAAGGATAGAGATGGAGCAAAAAAGAAAAAGTTTATTTTCTACATTCCTAACAGAAGAAAAAACTTCTGAAAAGAAAGCACAGCCTGTAAAACCATCAGGATTGAAATCAGAGGAAAATAAAGAAGATATCAAAGAATGGATAATGTTAGGAGCAAAACCAAAACAACCTGTTCAGGAAGAAAAGAAAGGTGATGTTTTCGGTAAGTTAAAAGAGATAACTAAAAATCAAAATGAGATGAAAAAAGAAGTTTTCAAAAAATTAGAAGATGCTAGCAAGAAAAAAGAGACACAAATAAAGGTTGTTCCTGTAATAATCAAAAAATCAGTGCCTAAAAAAGTAATCCAAGTTGTTTCAACAAAAGAAGGGACCTCTTATCATAAGACAGGATGTATAACTATAAAAGGAAAAACAAATATTGTTACATATAAAAACGAGGAAGAAGCAAAGAAAAAAGGATTGGATAAATGCCATGTCTGTTTTCCAAAAACCAAAGAAAAACAAGTTTCAAAAGGTTCTTTAAGATATGAAAGATTGCCTGCTTCAAAAGAAAAGATAATTAAATCAGCAATAAAAAAATCATATGCTTCTTCCCAATCAAAAAAGAAAAAAAGGTGATTTATATCAAAAAATCTCAGATACAAGGAGAAATATTAATCTATATCCTGGCAGTGATAATATTTTCATTAACCTTGCTTTATGGCTATAAGGCTATTAAATCTTTCAATGACCAAGGCGCCCAAATATCTCAGATCGAGCTCAAAAATCAGATTACTTCAGAAGTTGAAAAAGTCAGAAGCGACACTTATGGCACGATAAAAAAATTACCTTTAAATGTGCCAGGTAATTTCAGAAAGATCTGTTTTGTTCAGTCTTATCCTGATTATCCTGCAGGGGGAATTATTGTATCACCTTATCAGTTAATCAACAATGAGATAGCAGCTGAAACAAAGAACAAGAATATGTTTTTAGCTCCAGACGGAAGTACTAGTTTTGATATTGGAGAAATTGCTGTTACAAATGGTACAGCTGGTTTTGATTGCATAGACCTATTAGGAACTACAGTAACCTTAAAATTAGAAAGCATGGGCGATCATGTCAAGATTTCTAAATGGCAGTAAAATGTTAAAGAAAGGCGTTGTTGCAATCCAGTTTAATTGGATATTGGTTCTTATAATAGGCGGATTGATATTATTATTATTCATGTCAATTGTCCAGAAACAAAAACAATTATCTGAAGAAGATATTGCAGGAACAATCCAGACAGATCTGCAGGCAATATTAACAAGCTCTCAAGTTAGTACTGGAACAGCTTCTATTGTAGAGATGCCAAATAAAGAGATTAAATTTGATTGCAGAACAGGAAAACCAGGTTTTGTATTAGGAAACCAAAATCCTGCAACATTCCCTTATGCCTTTGCTCCTGATCTGATAAAATCTGACAGAAGTGCAATATCTGTTTATGCGTATGATTGGAGTGTCCCTTACCGTGTTACCAATTTTTTATATGTAACAAGCCCGGATATTAGATATATCATATTAAAAGGTGGAAGCGATGAATTAGCAGATGCTTTAGAGGGTATATTGCCTCCTCAGTATATAACTAAAGATGGTCAACAAAAGCTTTTTATGAAAAGAGAATCTGTTGATTCTCCACCTTCTGATGATCAGAACAACTATAAAATCAGATATATCCAGATAGGCGCAACAGACATAATTTTAGCAGATCTTCCTCGTTCAACAAACACAAAAGATATAAGTATATTAAAAATAGATTTTGATACAAGTTGTGGAGATGATCCTGAAGATAAGTTAGACTGTTATGGAACACTAACTTTTAAAAATTATAAAAATGGGTTATTTCAACCATCAACATCTTACTTTGTTGGCAAAGCAGCTCTTTTAGCAGCAATATTTTCAGAAAACCAAGAGTTATATGAATGTGGAATGAATAATTCATTAAAAAGATTAAAAAGCATTTCTGAAGTATATAGCAAAAAAGCGAGTGCATTAGGAACTCCTGGATCTGGATTATGTGAGACATATTATGCAAGTGCAGCTGCAGATGCAGACAATATAGGTTTTGTTTCAGACATTAGCTCTTTTGACCAAATATATAATGCAGCTGCTAACCTAAAACTGACAAATGAAAATTTGTTTGAATCATCTTGTCCGCCTTTATACTAAAATGAAAAAGAAAAGCCAGATCCAAATAATGGAAACAATCGCAATAATGCTTATTTTTTTCATACTTTTAGTTTTAGGATTTGTTTTTTACCTTAAGATAGCAAGTTCTGGACAGATTGGAAAAGTAAACAAAGTTCAAGAGTTAGAATCAATAAGGATCAGCCAAGTAATATCTTTTTTTCCAGAACTGCAATGTTCAAATAAAAATATTGTAGATGAAAACTGTTTTGATGAATATAAGATAGAGTCATTTGAAGCATTAACTCAAACCAGCAAAACAAAAACATATTTTGATTTTTTATCCTATAGCACAATCCAGGTAATCCAAATATATCCTCCTAGCACATTACATCCTGAACCATGGATCTTATACAACAACACTTTAAATTCAACCTCATATAGGACAATTGTCCCTGTAAATATTTTATATCCCTTGACAAAAACAAAAGCTTTTGGAATAATGACTGTTCAATCATATACTCAGGGTTAAGATGATAAAAAATAAAGCACAGATGGAAATAATGGGATTAGCTATTATTGTAGTTTTACTTGTTGTAGGAATGCTTTTTGCTGTTAAGTATGTATTGTTTAAGCCACAGACAGATTATCGTGGAGAATATACAAAAACTCAATTAGCTGCAAATCTTCTTAATTCAATAATAAATACCAATACAGAATGTAATCAGATCACTATAAGCGGATTATTACAAGATGCTGCCAGAAACCAGCCGCTTATAAATTGCGGTGATATAGGATTATCTGATATTTATGTTGCAATAGTAATAAATGACATATTAAATCAAACTCTTAATAACTCTAAGATGGACTATTATTTTGATGCAAGTACAACTTCAAAAACAGTTGTTAGGATTGGAACAAGAGACGATAATCGTGTTAGAGAAACAAAGGTACAGCCCTTACCAACTGATTTTGGTACAATGATCATAACTTTAGACCTTTATAGCTGATAATTATAGCAAACTTTAAATATCACTTAAGCCAAATCATTTATATTAATATTTAATAATTAAGAGGTGAATATATGAGATCAAAAAGAGGAGCTGAATTAAGCCTTAATGTCATAATAATAGCTGCTTTGGCATTATTAGTTCTTGTTATAGTTGCAGTTATATTTATGGGAAGAGCAGGAACTTTTAGAAAAGAATCTGGCAACTGCGCAAATATGGGCGGTTATTGTTCAAGAACAGGTTGCACAAATGACTATGAAAGAAAAGTTGCTTATGATTGCAATATGGATAATGATAATACTTTCAACGAAGGCCAATCAATAGATGGCGTATGCTGTATATCGGCATAGTATTTATTTTTTTAAAATGCACAAAAAAGGAGCTGAACTAAGTCTAAATGTAATTGTTATAGCAGCTATAGTTCTAATCGTTCTAGTTGTAATGGTTGTAATCTTTTCTGGTAAGATAGGCAGCTTTAGACAAGGTATGAACAATTGTGATACTAGATGTGTAAACAGCGCATCAGATTGTTCAGAAGATGCTACTCCTTTGCTAATACCTAATTGTGATGCCAATGGTGACGGAAAAGCAGATGGCGGAAAATATTGCTGTAAACAGAGTTAGGATATGAAATCTAATAAAAAAGGAGCTGAATTAAGTCTAAATGTAATTGTTATAGCAGTTTTAGTCTTAATTGTTTTAGCAGTTCTTATATTCATTTTTTCAAATAAGATCGGCGGTTTTAGGACAAGTGTTGACAGCTGTACTGATAAGGGGGGCAAATGTAGTGCTACATGTACAGATGGACCTCTTATACAAACAAAAGATTGTCCTTCAGGATGCTGTATACCTGTTTTAGGTACAGGTTCGCCATAAAGTTTAAATAGTCTATTTCTTATTTATTTTCTTATGAAAAAAGGGGATACAAATAAGGCTATGATAGTCCTTATTTTCTTAATATTAGCTTTGATTATATTTATTATACTCTGGAAGATAATAAACAATATTGTTGAAAAGGGATTTGCATGAAAAAAGCAGAGATTGTTGTTTCTGAATTAGTTGTTTTATCAATTTTGGCAGTCTCATTAGTACTATTGATCATTGTATTTGTATTTTTTGGAAGCATACTTCAAGAGCAGGCTCCTAAACGTGAATGCCAATGGAACTTGTTATTAAGTGCTATCACAAAAGTTCCTTTAGTCAGCGCAGAAACTTTACCCCCTGATTGCCAGATGACAAGGATAAATGTTACAAAAGATCAATTGATAAGTAAAGAAGATTTAAATAAAAAAGAGGTAATAAAATTTAATAGAGATTATTCCAATCAAAAATATGTTAATTTCAATCCCGACAATAAAGATAATGAAAAACAATGGTTAGAATATGAGATGGATAGTATATTAGCTAATGAGATAAAAGATTGCTGGGAAGTAGCATGGATGGGTCAGATGCCTATTTTCAAAGAATGGTGGAGTTTATTTGAATGCAAACCAGATACTAACGGAGAATATAAATGCGATTGTTCTGAAGGAAAAGATTGCAAATTATATCAGGAACTTTGGGACAGGGTTAAAGTTTGGAATTATCAAGTTAAAGGTCCTCCTGTTTTCTGTTTACTATGTTCAAGAATAAAATTTGAGGATAAAATAATTGCAGATTTCAAAGCAACCCCAATAAAATCATTGCCAGAATGGATGCAAAAACACCCTATAGCTGGTGATACACAATTAAGAAGTTATTATGAATATACTCAAGATGATGTTAACAGAGGTTTATTTGCTCCAGCTTATATCTATAGCGTTGATACTCCATTAGCTGTAGTTTATGCTCGTGTTAATGTAAAACAGCCAACTCAAGTATGGGATGCAGCTCTTGAATGGACTGGTATTAAAGATGCGAACGAAGTAAATAAACCAATAAATTCTTTAAGTTTAATTCCATACAGCGAGGTAGGTGAAAAATGTACTTATATAATCGGCTAAAACAGATGCATAAAAAAGGGGATCTTCCTGGTTGGACTATTGTCATTGCATTGATAATAGGATTATTTGTTATCTTTGCAGTCTGGTATATTTCGATTAAAGGAAAAAATTCTTTGATAGATTCATTTAGGGGCCTAGCAAATCTTTTTTAATATGATAAAAAATAAAAAAGCAGATATGCAATGGTCTGTATTAGTTTATTTTATCTTAGGATTGGTTGTTATCTTTATTGTTGTTATGGGGATTGTAGGTCCTGGTGTAGGATTTGCCAAAAAAAAGTTTTTCAATGAAGAATCTGGCCAATGGAAATGGCCATGGTCTCCTCAAGGAAATTTTACACCTTATAATCCAGATGAACATCTAAGTATGAATGAGATTATAGTTCAGGATTCTGTCAAAGCTTTGCAATGTGCAATAAACAGCCAAGCGGTAGGCAAATTTGATTATACAAATACAAATGTATGTCCAGCAGGCTATACAATTCCTTCACAAACAAAAATAACTGCATCAGCTATTTTAACTGGTTTTGCAGTTAATACAAACAATGAAGGGATTAAATATGGATTTTCAAAAGTCAGCTGTTCAGGCATTTCTTCTAGATCACTGAGTTTTGAAGGAAAAAATGAAAGCCAGGCAATCCAATTATTAGGAGATGCTGTTGAAGAATGCTATAAAAATTCGAAAAATGTTGATTTAGAATATAAATATACAAAATGTGCTTATTATGATCCTGGAGAATCCAATGCAGGTATTGCCAAATCAGTAACCCAAGATAAGATCAAATTATATCTTAAGAATAAAAATACAGAAGATTCAATAAATGCAGCAAGCATGTTAGGGCGTTGGACTAATCGTGTAAAAACAGATGAAGTTAAGTTAGGGAGTGAAGGATGTGTTTATTACAATAAAAATTATGCAGATACAGTAGATATTAAAGATTGTAATGTAGACAACCCAACTGATTATTTTGATTGTTATGTCTCTAATTTTACTTTGCCTCAAAATATAACAACAGCTCAAGAATGGATACCTGCTTTTGGGGATCCAGAATATCTAGTTTATTATGAAAAATTTCCTGAAGCAGCAGCAACATACTGGCATAAAGAATGGACAGATATGTTTAATCTTTATACAATTGGTTTTGTAACAGCTTCTGGAATTTTAAATACTGTTGGTGCAGGAAAAGTAGCTAAAATAGCTCAAGTAGGAAAAGAAGGTGTAGAAGAACTTGGAGAAAAACTAATAAAAGAAGGCGTACAAGAAGCAGCAGAACAAACATCAGGATATATTCTAAAAAGAGCAGCTAAATCCAATCTAAAAAATATACTTAAATCTCTAGTAGCAGAAGATCAGTTTGCAAGAATAACCTTGATGTCAGATGATATTGCACAAGAAATAGGTGAAGTTTATCTAACCAGAATTGGAACCAGATCTGGAAAAGAAGCTTTCGATAAAATAGAAAAAGAGCTGGAAGAAGATATAGTTAAGATAATACGTTCAAAAATAACAAAAACTCCTGCTGGATTCCAATGGGCAGACAAATCTTTGCAAGAATATCAAGATGAAGTTATCAAAGTTATAATGCAAGGTGGAAAAACTACAGACGGATTAACAATAACAGGATTAAGAGAATTTACTGAAAAACAATTGTCCAAAGAGATAACAAAAGAACTATTGGAAAAACAGACATATAAAACCTTTTTTCAAACTTTGTTTAAGAAAGGAACAACAGAGTTAGACCAAGCTTTACTTGATGAAGCAACTGAAAAATCTTTTGCAAGGTTGGCTAAACTTAATGATATAAATCCTGCATATGTTGAAAGATCTTTATCTGCAGGAGCTGCAAAAGTAGGAAAAATATTATTACAAGGGACTACTGGTGTAACAGAGACAGATATATTAGAGAAGAAATTTTTTACCATAATAGGGAAACAGCTTCCTATTAAATGGGATGCAAATCATTGGTATACTCAAGTTGCTTTTGGAATTCCAGAATGGGTTAAAAATCACCCGTTACCAAGTGCAGTTATCTTATCAGTATTAATTGACGGAATAGACTCAACAAATGAAAAATATGTTCCAGTAGGTGTTAATAGTTTAGCTATCACAAAGCCCAGCTTATTAGGGGGTAAAAATATATTTGAATTAAATAATCTAGCTGAAAAATATCATATAATTACCAAACTAAATGAAGAGAGGATAACAGAACAAATGCGTAGTCCTTTATATCTTGTAAGTCCTTGTTCAGCAAATCTTAAAGTTGTTAAAAGAAAATGCACGTGTGCAAATAATCCTACCCTATCTGTTTTTAATTTTGGAGGAGGATTAATCAATACCGAACAAGGCACCATTGAATTAAAAGATGAAGAAGAAAGAAGAATTGGATACACGAAAGAATGGAACTCTTTACCAGAAAGCCAAAAAACAGGTTATTCAGAAACTTTGGAAAAATACATTAATCGTAGTTTAAATAGAGATAATGAAGAATTGATCAAGATACAAAAAGGAAATTTTGGAGGAACTTTGGATTTAGGATGGATGGGTGGTGGTAAAGTAGAACAAATGGTCAAATATAATTTTAATTTAGATTCTTATGACTTTTCAAATGCTGTAAAAATATGTAGCGATAGAACCGTTATAGGTGGAGTTTTCCATTCTGCAAAAACATTTGGATATGGTTGGTTAGATGCTTATTATCAAGGAACCGGATGGGAACCTACAGATGCTGAATGGGATAAATTATTTAATGCTAATATAGACTATAAATCCGATTGTATTGAAGTTGAACCAGAAAGATTAAGTGGTTATTGTTATGACCATTTCCCTGCCACTGAAGGAGCAAGAATAGGTTTAACGGTAATAAACTTAGCTGTTGATGTAGCAATAATGGGAGGTACAATTACATTTACAGGGGGGACATTGACATGGCCTTCTTTAGCAATATCAGGTTTTGCTTTTGCATCAGCAGATTTTGTCTTAGAATCTTTTGAAAAGTGGCCTTAATCTTATTCAACTTAAAGAAATAGCTGTTTCTTCTTCTAATTGGTATAATCCTTTTCCAGATTCTTTAATATTTCCAACAATTATTCCACCACTACTTACACTATAATCTTCATTAAATCTCGATTTATCATCAGTTATCTTATCCATATAGATCCCTGAAGAAATAGTCTTAAATTCAAAAGCTTTAAAATTTTGATATGTCTGACCCCACTCTATATTTACTGAATTTCCAAACTGTTTTTTCCAGTCTTCATCTAAGAAAATATAAGCTACTGGAACTTTATTTTCAAATTTTTCAACTATTATCCCATGTAAAATACCATCATTCGGGACCAAATTTTGAGTTATTTGAATAAGGGCTTTGCCACTATCATCTGCATAATAATTTTTGAATATTTTTCCGTTATAAACGCCATCATAACTGAAAGCAGTTTCAACAGAAGCAGATTTGTATTGCTGATCATTTAGATTATAATATCCTTTACCCTCTGTAGCTTTTTCTACATTAACAACCTGAACATCCCCTTTTTTTTCAATCCAATCCTGCGGATTTTTGCTATAACTTATTTTTTGGCTATTATCGATGAAAAACAATACAGTTCCAACTACCAAAATAAGAATCAATAAAATAATTATCATGCTCTTTTTTGACATATATTAACAATAATTTATGCCTATATAAATATTTTTATATATTAAGGATATTTTACCTGAATATCATCGCCTTTGCCATCTTCGTCAATTCCATTTGGCCCGATAGAATATAACCTCCATTCAAGACTGCCTTTGTATACAAAAGGATGACCCCAAAGATCCACCCATTGACCATTTTTTAATCTTTTTTTACCAAACTCCATATATAATTGGTTTTTATCATTTTCACCGCTTAATTTTTTTACCAAGTCTGAATTTCCACCAGGAGGAGGCATACGATGGTCGTTTATGTATTGACCTATTGCATTTTGAACCTCACTCAAATCCGTTTGTTTTGTTATGAACACAAGATCATCGTTGCTTGGTCTAGAACAACCTGCAGATGTTAAATATGCTGCACTTAACACAATAACTAAATTATTACACATTGTTTTTCTTAAATTTTCTATTAAATCCATTTTATTCCATATACATTTTAAAATTCCACTTATTTTAATTTAACCTGATGTGATATATCGTCTCCCTTACCATTCTCATCTTTGCCGTTAATTCCTATAGAATAAAAATCAAATTCAATTCTATCTGGAGTTTTATACACATATGGTCTTCCCCACATATCTGAGAACAGACCATCCTTAATCCTTTTACTATCAAAATAAAAATACCCATCTTTTAAACTTTTAACCAATTCAGAATTTCCACTTGCAGGACACATCCTTTTTTCATTTAGATACCCCTTAACAGACAGTCCTATTGCATTAACTTCTGCTCGAGTTATATCTAAATTTTTTTGATCTAGATTTTTATCACTATCTAATCTATTTGGATCTGCAGGATAATATCTCCATTCAAATCTGATTGCAATCAAATCATTTTTCTCATCTATAGTCATATTTACAATTTTTATAGAACCTACCCCGTTTCTATCTCTGCTTTTTATATAATATACTCCGCCAGGAAATAACATCTCGCTTTTTTCTTTTATATCTTGATTTTGAAGCGGTTTGTTTGAATCTAAAGAAACATCAAATTGAAGCATTGCTTCTCTCATTTTAGCTAAAAGTTCATTTCCTTCATATTCAGTTCTAAGCTTTTTAAAAGTAGGACCTACATTTCCTTTATTCTGCAACGATACACCGCTATAATCTGCATTTATAGTTACACCATTAGCATGATTCATTACAGTCCTAATATCACCTTCATCAATAAAAAAATCACCATCAAAATAAGGGTATAACTCATATGAATTTACATCTACAACTTTCCCTAAAGAAAAATCAAAAAATTCATGATTTTTTAACACAATCAATTTTGATTCATCACCTATTGAAAATATCTTGGGCTTTTTTACCACTTTCGTTTCTTCTTGCAGAACAATACCATCTATACTTGTTTTTTTTACAGGAATCAATTTTCCGAATTGATCACTTTGATAAAAAGCGGGTTTTGGTACAGGTTTTGTCGGGTCTCTTGACACTTTGATATTATCTAAAGATTTTCTATATGTCCTAATATCTTCTAAAGGGATATAAGAACCTGTTTCATCTGATTTTTCTAGTTCTTCAAAAAAACTCACTAAAGAAGTAATATCTGTTGCATTAAATGCTTCAGCCATTTTTTTGGCAAGTTTGATATTTGTTTTTCCACGAACCCAGTTCATATATGTTACAATATCATTATTTCTATATACAAATTTTTCATCTTCTGTCTGAGGTTCTTTAAATTTAAGAATAATCTTATAAGTTTCTTGAGGAAATTTTATAGTCCCATTATCATTTACTATTATTGCAGGCTTTGTTATTTTTTCAGCTTCTTTTTTTCTTTGTATATCTTCATTTTTCTTTGTATAATCTATCTTTTTGACGGGTTCTTCTGGATATTTTTGATACTCCGTATCTGAAAGCACTTTTTCCATAATTTCATATGTCCCACTTAATTTACAGTTTTCTTCAGTTATTTGTATCAAATTTCCATTTCTATCTTTTTGATAAATAATTGGCTTAATATTATTGTTTTTCACCTTAAAATTATTTTCTAATAAAAAAGCATCCTCTCTAGATACATATTCTTTAAAGAATTCTAGAAATTCATCTATACTAAATTCATTAAATTCTTTAGCATATATTCCAGTTTCATCTTGTAATAGTTTATTATTCTTGGCAAATACGCTTTTTATCATCCTTGCAACTTTATTACCATACTTTTTGTCAATATGGTTCATATATATGATATCTCCCTGAACTCTTAATATCTCTTTTTCAGCAGGAGTTTGAGGTTCTTTAAAAGGGAGGATTATTTTATAAGTTTGTTTTTGAACTTTCGATTCTAGACTAGTACCTGTATTAGATTGGTTATCAACCCTTTGCGCAAGAACATCATCAGAAGTAAAATAAGTAAAAGTTCCTACACTTATTAATGCAGCAACTCTTCCAAAAGTTGAATTTACTATTTCAGTAAGTTTCATTCCCATATGACTAAATTATAAATGAACTTATAAGTTTTACTATGATAAAGTACTATCTTTATCATAGAAATCTTTAAATACACTATCTTCTGTATTATTAATATGAACAAAAAAGCAACAGAACTGACAATGCAGACAATAGTTATAGCAGTTCTTTGTTTAGTTATATTATTCATCCTTATATTTATTTTTAGAGACCAAGTAGGAAGGCAGTTAAGCGGTTATAATTTAATTGCTCAGCAATCAGAAAATCAAAGTAGAGGAGAAACATGTGGCGGATTCTTTAATGATTATCAATGTTTTGCAAAATGTCCTGATGGATATTCAATCTCAAATATGAAAGGTTGTACAGGTTCAACCCCTGTATGTTGTAAGAAATCTTAAACAGAAAACTATATATACTCAAAAACTTAGTTTTTCTCTATGATTAATAATAAAAAAGGGGACATGCCTACATTAGAAGAAATTGTAAAATTTATCCCTCATTTTGCTTTAGCACTTCTTTTGATATTCATAATAATGGGTTTCTATAAATCATGTATTTCAGAAGCTCGCGATCAAAGAGATTTTGACTTTGAAAGAATAATCTCTGAAATGAAAGAATTAGGAAACGGTGATTCTATAACTGTACCAATCAACGGTAAAGACTATAATATTGCTGTTTTTCAGAAAAATAGTTCTGAATCTCATTTTCATTGTGCAGAACAGACATGTATGTGCTTGTACAAATCAGCAACTTACGATTTAAGCACTAGTCCGAATAGATGTGAGATGTTCAGAACAGGTGGAAAAATAATAGGTCTTAATTGTTTAGAAGGAACAATATGCCTTCAGATACCTTTAACTAAGATAGATACTCAGACAAAAGCAACACTTGAAAAGAAAAGCAATATTGTTACTATAACCTTTAAAAAATAATAAAATGAAACTTCATAGTTCTAAAAGAGGAACAATTGTTGAATTAATGATGAATCCTATTTTTCACACTATTTTGGCATTGGGTGTTGTAGGTCTGATAACATTTTCAAGTTTAGCAAGAATGACTGATAAAAATGATTTTGAAAGAGATTTTTTATCAAAAGATCTAGCATTGAATATTAATACAATTTATGCAATGTCTGGATTGGTTTTTTTGAATTATACTCAAAATATGGATAATCTAACTGTTTTTTTTAATAAAGATGCTGTTACAATAAGTGAAAAAAATAAACAGGATATAACTTCATATTTTGTAGGTTCAAAAGAGCTAAAGTTAGGAACATATAAAATTGTAGAATCGCCTTTCAAATCAATTTTTCTGAAACAAAGAAACAACATTATTATCGGAACTAAAGATATTCCATTTAATCAACAAACCGCATTTTGTCCGAATCTAGAAGTTTCCCAAAAAATAACTGAAAAATCTTTTATTTTGATTCCGGATGAGGCTACTAAATCTATCGCTTATTCTCTAAAAAATGAGCTTAATCCGACCCACCCATCTTTCAATATTTTTGGAGAAACATTTAACCAGAATTTTGATATAGGTATAGAATTAAATAGATCTAACAAACAAAATGAAATTTCTATTTATTATTACGCAGAGACCCAATATAATAAACTTTTTGCATGCTTGATATTTAATTCAATTATAAGCAAATCAAAGTTTACAAAAGCCAATTTGATTCCTGCTGACAAATATTTTTTTCAATCAGATGCAAGGGATATTTCAATATCTATAAGATTGCCAGAATCCTATCCTGAAAATATTGCAGGATCAATAAATGAAGGTATAAGAGGATATTTTAATGGTTAAAAGATTCAACAAAAAAGGTGCAGCAGAAGAAATCATCTACTGGTTTTTTTATATACCTTTAACAGCAATAGTCATAATAACTTTGGTTGTTTTAGCAAGCTCTATCCTAAATCAGAGTAGTTCTACAAATAATCTGGAATATTATATTTTTTCACAAAGAGCTGTAAATGCAATTTATTATCAGGATACGACAACAGGAAGACCATATCCCGGAATAATTGATATAAATAGATGGAATGAGATGATTTTAGGAAACGCATTTGATAAAGAAGGCTATAAAGGGTTAGAATTTGGATTAAAATTGACATTAACTTATCTGGATAAGTCAGAACTTCCATCAGAAGTATACTCTGATAAAGACTCTTATGAAATATCCAAAGAATTTTATTCAAAACAAAGAGAAAATTATGTTTTAGTCAAGCAAGGAGACAATTTAAGGCCAGCTAAACTGAATATAGATCTAGCTTATCATCAAAAGAGGTATCCTGATTAGATGAAATTGTTTAATAATCAAAAAGGATTGGCGCAAGCATTGACACTTTTATTGTCTATACTTCTTATTGCATCTCAATTGATGGTTTTTTATCTTTTTTTCTTTAATAATTATATTAATCCATCAAAATTTGCAGTACAAGAGATACCTCAAGATATCGATAACAGCGAGTTTTTAATAAATTTTTTAAGAACACCTGTAGGAGATAAAACTTTTAGTGATCTAATCGTTCAATCTTATGCCAACAAGAGTTATACTAACCTTAAAGAAAAAATCAGCAATTTTATAATCCTTTATTATGAAGAAAATCGTTTTTGGGAACTAAAGATAGGAAATCAGAGCATAGACAACTTTGTAGTCATACAACCGATAATCCGAGACAAAATATACGAATCTTCTACAGAATTACCATCTTATTCAAAGGAGGCTGTTGAAATTGCTTTTTCGATTTATGAATAAATTAAAAAATAATAAAAAAGGACTAGATTACGCAGTTTTATTAGCTTTAGTTATACTTCCATTATCTTTATTTTTTTTAGTTTTTAGGATAAATGGTCTTATCGGAGAAACAAGATATATAGGTCCTACGCAGTTTAGTATGCTTAACGATGCCCAAGAAGCAGAAGAAATAATGTTGTATATAGATCAAGCTGCAAAAAACTCTATAGACCTTTCTTTATTCCAACTAGCGTCAAATGGTATGTTTTATGATAGTAGTGAATGCGGTAATTATCATCTATATCCCATTTGGCAGACAAAAGATAAAGAATGCTATCCGGATATTTATTCTAATTTTAGCTCTTTTTTTAAGGATGAATTTTCAAAATATTTGATCAATTATACAAGGATAAAACTTCCGAAGGATAATTATGTGGTAATAACTTCAAAAACAGGTGTTACAGGATATCCAATCAAAGATTTAAGCTTAGATATCAACAATAAACAATCCAAAATTGGTAGTTATTTATTTTCACCTTATTTTACTCAAAAAATTAGTTTTGGAGATATTGAAAAATCAATAGAAATCTCAAAAAAAATATTCAATAGATGTGTCGATGCAAATGAGACAGAAACATGCATAGATACAGAAATGATTTCAAATAATATTGCAGATAAATGGTCTTTTGAATTTGATAATTATATTGCTTTATTTAACGTTACAACAGAAAAAACCGTTTTAGTATATGGTAATAACAAGTTAGAACAAAAAGAATTAATAATTATGTTTGGATTAGATTTTTCTTAAATATTATGCTTGAAGATATAAAACTATATAAATCAAAAGCTAATTTTCAGTATGGGGTGCTTTATGATACAAATGCCTTATAATGAGATTATATCCAAAATAAAAGAAAAATCAAATATTTCTGAAGAAGAGTTAAACAAAAAGATAAAAGCAAAATTAGATCAGCTTTCAGGACTGATAAGCAAAGAAGGCGCTGCACATATAATCGCTAATGAGCTCGGTGTTAAATTATTTGAGCAAACTTCTGGAAAATTGCAAATAAAGAATATTCTGACAGGGATGAGAGATGTAGAGACCTTAGGAAAGGTTATTAGAAAATCTGAAATAAGGAAATTTCAGGTTAATTCTAGACAAGGCCAAGTAGGGAACCTGTTTATAGGTGATGAAACCGGAACAATAAGGGTTGTTTGTTGGGGTTCAAAAGCAGATGAAATTCTAAAAGTTAATGAAGGTGACATTGTAAAAATCAAATTAGGCTATATCAAAGAGAATAATGGTCAAAAAGAAATACATATGAACGATAAAAGCATTATTATCTTAAACCCTCCCGGAGAATCAGTTCAATCAATCAGCCAAACAGTTGCTCCAAGACCTGAAGCAGTTAGAAAAAAAATAGAAGAGTTAAATGAAACTTCTACCAACGTTGAATTATTTGGGACTGTTGTCCAGACTTTTGATCCAAGATTTTTTGAAGTCTGTCCTATGTGCAACAAAAGAGCAAAACCTATAGAAGGGGTCTTTTTTTGTGAAGAGCATAAAAAAGTAGAACCTAATTATTCATATGTCATCAATCTAGTTTTGGATGATGGCACAGAAACAATAAGGGCTGTATTTTTTAGAGACCAGGTTGACAAGTTATTGAATAAAACACACGGTCAAGTTCTCGATTATAAGAACAATACTGCAGAATTTGAAGCTGTTAAGAATGAATTGTTGGGGAAACAAATAATCATAAAAGGAAGAACAACCAAAAATCAGATGTTTGACAGGTTAGAATTTATGGTTAATGATGTTAATTCAAATCCAGATCCAAAACAAGAGATACAAAAACTAAATCCAACAAAATGAGGTACTATACCCATCTAGCGTTTTCATTTTTGATAGGGATTATTTTAATTCGATATCTGTCTATACAAAATCAAGTTTTATTCATTTTTTTATTCTTATTAGCATCTCTTCTGCCAGATATTGATGAAATAAAAAGCAAAATATCTGAAAAAGTAAAGCCTATATCATGGTTAATCCATCTTATGCTAGGGCATCGAGGTTTAATGCATTCTATTTGGATACCTATTCTGCTCTATTTGTCTTTATTTCTGATAAGAATAGATGTTGCAATAGCAGTATCTTTTGGTTATTTAAGCCATATACTTATAGATGGACTAACTGTTTCAGGAGTTCCTTTATTATGGCCAATCAAAAAACATTTAAGAGGATTTGTTCACACTGCTTCTTTAATAGAAATTTTGATATTTTTAGCATTGTTAGCAGGAGATTTCTATCTTTTGTTCACTTTTTAAGCAACCATTTGCCATTTGCCACGCTCAGCCAAAGTATATAAACAAGCTTATACTACTATATCTCAAGATGTTCGGAATGAACAGCTTACCTCGCTTCCTGGAGCGACTCAAAAAGTCAGCTCAAGATCAAGGGAAGTATGAAATAAAATGCGAAAAGCAAGAGGTGGTAGAAATGAATAAACCACAAAATACTGGAAATAAACCAGAAAAAAAATTCAGCACAGGAGCCATCGTAGCAACTGTCTGGAAAAATAACGGCACATCCAAAAGAGATGGCAGCCAAGTCGAGTTTAGAACAATACAGCTTGACAGGCATTATAAAGACAAAGACGGCACTTGGAAGTCAACTAGTTCTTTAAGAGTTAATGACTTGCCAAAAGCAGCTTTAGTTCTGAATAAAGCTTATGAATACCTTGTTTTGAGAGAGCAAAGCTCTCCTCAATCAGGGGATCTTGAGATAGAAGAAGAAATAATCATGTAGGTGATAAAAAATGGCAAAACAAAAAGTAGAAGTAGACGATTCGAATGACGATTGTCTTATAGAAAAACCAGCCAATGGCAAAGAGATGCAAGTAAATGATTTACCTGGAGTAGGAGCAGCAACAGCTGAAAAATTATCGACAGTAGGCTATAATGACCTGATGAGCATTGCTGTAGCAACACCTGGAGAATTAGTTGAAGTTGCAGGTGTATCAGAAGCAACAGCTAAAAAAATGATAAAATCAGCTAGAGCTAATCTAGATATGGGTTTTCAGTCAGGAGAGGATATCCTTAAAAAAAGAGAGAGTGTAAGAAGAATCACTACAGGAAGCAAGGCATTAGATGCTTTATTTGTAGGAGGTTTTGAATCAGGAGCAATAACCGAATGTTTTGGTGAATTTGGGTCTGGTAAAACGCAGATAGGACATTTATTGGCTGTTCGATGCCAGTTAGAAGATCCTACATCAGTAGCTGTCTATATTGACACTGAAAATACTTTTAGGCCTGAAAGAATTATCCAGTTTGCAAAAGGTGCTGGTCTAGATCCAGATGCTGTTTTGAAAAACATCAAAGTAGCACGAGCCTATAATTCAGATCATCAGATGTTATTGGCTGAAAAAGTTGAAGATTTGATAAAAAAGAACGGATTAAACGTTAAGCTTGTAGTTGTTGATAGTTTGACAGCACATTTTAGAGCAGAATTTGTAGGCCGTGGAACTTTAGCTGATAGACAGCAAAAGCTGAATAAGCATATGCATGTATTAAGCAGATTAGCTGACTTAAATAATATATGTGTTTATGTAACAAACCAAGTTATGGCTAAACCAGACACTTTCTTTGGTGATCCGACCCAAGCAATCGGCGGACATATTGTTGCACACGCATCAACATTCAGGGTCTATCTAAGAAAAGGCAAAAAAGGAACAAGAGTTGCTAAGATGATCGATGCTCCCAATATTGCTGATTCAGAATGTGCATTCCAAGTTACAGAATCTGCGATAGTTGATGTAAAAGAAAGCAAATCAGAAGAATAAATTATTTTATTCTTTACTTTTTTTATTTTAGTTAATTTTATTAACTTCTTTTTCTTTATCTTTATTATGAGATTGTTTATTGCAATAGATTTGAATAATGAAGATTATTTTAAGAATATCCAGAAACAACTTCCAGATACAAATGCAACTTATCCAAAAGAATTTCATCTAACTCTGCAATTTTTAGGTGAAACCCCCAAAAAAGAGGAAATCGTTAAAGAATTAGAGAAGATAAAAGTTAAACCCTTCAGATTAAAGACAACAAATATAGGTGTTTTTCCAAATGAAGATGACATCAAAATAGTTTGGTTGAGTTTGGAACCTAATAATATTCTTAAAGAATTACAAAAAGATGTTGAAATTAAGATGAGTTATTTAGGGTTTAAGTCAGAATATAGGGAATTTAAGCCACACATCACCTTAGCAAGGATTAAATTTTTGAAATACAACCAATCTTACATGAAAAAATTAAGAGAGATAAAATTTGAACCAAGAGAGTTTGAGATTAAAAATATCAAATTGATTAAATCTACTTTAATGCATGATGGACCAGTTTATGAGACCATTTTGGAAATATAATATTATTGGGCTTAATTCGTAAGTCGGTCTATTACCTCCTGCTTCCTACGATGCACGAAAACGATAACTTAATAAAACTTAATCAGCTATAGAAATAAAATGAGGTCGAAAAATCCTTTATTAAATCTCTTAGGTCAAATCAGAACATATTCTTTAATAGACTTAATAATTCTTTTAATTGCAATAAAAGCTGATACTTTCCAACTTATTGGAGTAGTGTTATTGCATCTCGGATTTTTATTATTTTTAGAATATACCCATAAACACGAATACAGAATGCCTTTCCCAAAATATTTATGGGTTTTTTTGCTTTTAATTGGAATCTTTTTTTACAAATCTTTTTTTGTAATAGGTTTTTTAATTTGTAGTTTCTTTTATACAAAAAAGAATTTACCTAATTTTGGTCCTTATGGCCCACTTTTAAGGGGACTTCAGTATTACTTCCTTATATCAGGAATAATTGGGTTTCTTAGTCCTGTTTCGTTTCTCGCTGGAGGCTTACTTGTATTAAGAAACTTTGCAGGAGACCTCAGAGACATAACAAAAGATAAGAAAGAAAAACTAAAAACTCTTCCAATTATCTTAGGATTTAATAAAGATATAAAATACATACATCTGATATCAATGCTTCTAACCACTTTTATTTGGTGGAATATTTCAGACTTATCAATAATATGGCTGATTATAATCTATTTAATAGAAATAGGAACTTATAATTTAACTCCCAGATAAACCACATACATTCATTCTTTTAGTAGATAAAAGCCAAAACCGTCATCTTTTTAAAGAGATGATAACTCCTATTAGGTATTACCGACGTATATAGCTCGGCTATGGGTTATATGCATAGCAGTCTGAGGTTATAAAAAAGACTGATGTTGATATTATTACGGTAATTAAAATACACAAGGAGTTGAAACTATGGGCAAAGAAGAATCATTTTTAGTTGCACAAGATATGTATCTGAAATCAGGTATACATATAGGTACAAAATTTAGGACAAAGTACATGTCTAAATTTATCTATAAGACAAGAGCAGACGGCTTATCAGTCTTAAATTTACAAAAGATAGACGAAAGGATAAAAAATTCAGCAAATCTTTTAGCTCAGTTTAGTCCAGAAGATATTTTAATTGTCAGCAGACGTGAAAACGGATGGAAAGCGGTTAAAGCTTTTGGAAAATTAACAGGATGCAGATTTTTCGCAGGAAGATATCCTCCTGGAATATTGACCAATTCACAGTTAGAAGATTTTATTGAACCTAAAATAATCTTGGTTACAGATCCCTGGCCAGACAGAAACGTTATTGAAGATGCAATCAAGATTGGATTGCCTGTTATTGCTTTATGCGATACAAATAACCAGTCAAACAATATAGATTTGGTTGTTCCGTGTAATAACAAAGGAAAGAAATCTTTAGGACTGTTTTTCTGGATTTTAGCAAGAGAATATTTAACCAAGCGCGGTTTAATCGGCAAACCAGAAGATATGAAAGAAACCTTAGAAGATTTCAGCGATGAGTAAATATTTCTTTATTATTTTTTATTTTGTTTATTTGATTTAGCAAAAGTTTATATAACTATTTATTATATAAAAAAGTATGGATGTACTTCTAAAAACATATGGACTACTAAACAAATATTGGAATTTAGAACGGAAAAAAATAAAGATAAACAAATTATACCTCAACAACGTTTTCACTATAGTTCTACTTAATGATGGATCTGTAGGTTCTGCATGTAATCCTTATTTTGAAGGCACTATTAAGAAAGTTGGTCTTGAAAAAGATGAGAAAAAATGGATAAATAACATAAAAAAATATCCCTTATTAGAGAATCTGATTAAAAAAGATGATAAGGAATTAAATAATATTGAATTATCCATAAAAGTAGCAATAATTAGTGCATTGTCGCAAAATTTTATGAATAAAGAATTTTTAATAAAAAAGAAGATTATTTTATCTAGACCACAGGATAAAGAATATTTAAGATTGTCTAACATTATCCAAGATGGGGATATAGTAACCTTGATAGGTTTTGGTGGATTATTACAAGAATTACTAAAAATTCCATATATAAAAAAGTTGTATATCTCTGATTTTGACTTTGCACAACCCAGAGTATTTAAAATGCATATGGATACCATGAAATCATTTGATATTAAAATACCGCTAAATAGAATTAGGTTGTCAAGTGGAAAAATAAATTCTGAACTAGTCAAGAAATCTGACGTGATTATATTTACAGCGTCTACTTTATGTAATCATACTTTATATGAGATATTAAGCAATGTTGATCATTGTAGAGAAGTAATTATTCAAGGGCCTAGTGCCAGCATTTATCCATTAGAGTTATTTAGATTAGGTATCACACGAATTTTTACAACAATAAAGAAAAAGGAAATACTAACTTCTATAGGGGGAAGGTCCCCAGAAAAATATGACAAATTAGATAATGACTATGTAATAATATACCCCTTCAAATAGTTGTTAAGCAATACTATTTTTTGTATAAATCATAATCTTCAATTAAATTGGACTTTTGAAATTCATATAAACAATATTTAATAATTAGAATAATTTAAATCCTTTTTCTTCTCTTGTTCCTATAACTCCTTCTTGTATGATTTTAAAATAAATGCTCTTTTCCTGAGCTATTGATCTATGTTTCTTTAATATAGCTCTCCTATTGTTTTGAGGAGTTATCTGCAGTTCAATCAAGCATTTGCTTCCATATTTTAAGATATCTCCTCCTACAATATTCACTTTTCCTTTTTCTTCAAAATCAGAATATACTTGGTTTGTCAATAGGATAGGTATATTTTTATTTCTAGAGATTTCAGATAAATATAATATCTGTTTGCTTAATGAACGATTGACATCATAGACATCTTCACTATTTCCCAATTCAATCCTGTAAAGCATCGCTATTGAATCTACTACAATCAAACCTATCTTATCATTAACTATATCTTTCAACTTTTCAAAAGCATTTTTTTGTTCGGAAAAATTGACAGGTTTTAAAAAAACCATATTATCCAGTATTTTTTTATAATCAGGAGCAACCTGTTTTAATCTTTCAACTGAAAATGAGTTTTCAGTGTCAATATATATCACTTTTTTTCCTTTTCTAGCCATATATGTACTGCAAAGCATAGCTAAAATAGTTTTTCCAGAACCGGCAGGACCGTAAATAGTTGTAATAACATCTGCTTCATATCCTCCTTCTAACATCTTGTCAAGTATTTTTGAACCTGTAGGAATCCTCATAATCAACATAAATACCTCTGTGCTTAATAATTTTACTTAAAAACAAGTAAATTTTTAAAGCATAAAGGAGTCATACTTAACATATGAAAAGAGACTATATTATCGTAAGTATCTTATTTTTGTTAGTATTGGGAGTAAAACTTTTTTTTATATTTCAAACCCCTTATTTCAGTTCAGACGAATCTTATTATAATATAAGGCAGATGGTCTATATCAAACAAAACTTTTTACCTATGCTACATGATGATCTGAGCTATGGAGGAAAAACATTGTATTTACCTCCAATGTTTTTTTATATATTAGCAGTATTAACATTTATTTTTAAAACAGAGTTTGTAGGAAAGGTTTTTCCTGCTTTGATATCGTCTTCAATAGTTTTTATAGCTTATCTTATTGCAGATAGGTTTACAAAATCTTATACTATAAAGCTATTTACAGCTATAACGGCCGGTTTTATGCCTTTATTTTTTTCATTCACGCTAAACACAATATCAATTTATTCCCTTATTGTACCTTTAACATTTTTTAATTTATACTGCATGATGAGGATTGTGGATAATGACAAAGAGTTCATACCTTTGTTTATAATATCATTATTAGCTTTGAGGATGACAACTCCTGCTGCTATTTTTTTGATTTTCGGTTTGCTTGTCTATCTTTTATTCCTTTTTGTAGAAAAAATGAAAATATCCAGGATTGAAATAGAATTAATTCTATTTTCAACTTTTTTGATAGTTTGGACTTTGTTTTTGTTTTTTAAGAATGCATTCTTAAATTATGGTTTTTCGTTATTATGGCAAAATATACCCTTAAACATGTTAAAAAATTATTTTGCTAATACCAGTTTATCAAATATAATCTATTTTATAGGCTTAATACCTCTCATTTTTGGCGTATATGCTGTATACAAATATACCTTTATGGAAAAAGATAAAGAAACCTATTTATTGATAAGTTTTGCAGTGGTAATCGTTTTATTGATGTGGTTAAGACTTATTGAAATTAATTTATCTCTAATTTTTATAGGTTTGATCATGACCTTTTTATTTGCTAAGATATATGATAGTTTTATAAAAAAAATAAAAAATAAAAAAGTTAAAATTATTGTTAACTCTTTATGCATTTTACTTATTATATTGAGCTCAATTTTACCTGCTATAGCTTTATCTTCTACTAAGATAAGAGACACTTATTCTGAAAAAGAGATACAAGCTTTAATGTGGGTAAGACAGAATACAGATACTGAAGAAGTAATACTTTCAACCTTAAATGAAGGTAATTTAATAGCAACAATAGCGCTAAGAAGGAATTTTATTGACTCTAACTTTATGTTTGTTCGTGACATTGAGCAGAGAATCGAAGATACTTATAAGATTTATAGAACCACATCTCAGGTAGAAGCAATAACTTTGTTAAACAAATATGGAATCCATTATATCTATTTTTCAAAAAGAGCGAAAAAAGAATATAATATAGAAAGTCTGGACTATATAGATGAAAAATGTTTTCAAAAAGCATTTTCTAATGAAGATGTAGAGATCTACAAATCTTTATGTACAATACAGGAGACAAGAAATGGTTAATCTTAAAAAATATTTAACACAAAAAAAAGTAATATTTTTTATTATTTTATTGGCAATAATCGTTTCATCGATCATACCTATCGCAAGATTTTTAATGAATAAACCTATATTTACAGGAGAAACACCATACTATGACTTGAGATTGTCTGAATCCATCAAAAAACAAGGATTTATTTCTGAAGACAATATGGTGTATGGCAGCAGAGAATATCTTGTAAAACCATATCATTTGGTTTTATCAATGGCTTTAATCTTTGTACAACCAGAGTATCTTATCCTAATACCTATGCTAGCATCATTAGTTTCACTTATATTATTTTTTCTTTTGCTTAAAGAGTTAAAAATGAATATACAGCAGAAGTTTTTTATTATGTTAGTGTTGTTATTGTCACCATCATTCATTTTTATGTCTGGAACTTTAAATGAATTTTGTATATCTATAATGCTAATATTGACAGGTTTATATCTTTTTATAAAATTTGATAGATTATTGCCTTCTTTATTCATTTTTTTGATATCAATACTTTTTGGATTGATAAACTCAATAATCATATTATTTTTAATGCTTTTTATTTCAGAATTAGAACCTAATAAAAAAATAAAAACAAATATAATCTTAGTTTGGACAATTATATTCTCTTTTTTATATCACACTTCCCTTTATTTTACTGAGAATATATCTTCAAAATTCCAGATATTTGGAGTTAACCATATACAATCATTTATTTCCGATTTAGGCGGACTATTTGGGATTGGAGTATATACTATCATATTAGCAGGAATAGGTATAGTTCTCACATGGGATTTTAAACAAAAACTGAAGAATATCTATTATCTTTTAATATCTTTAATATTAATAGCATTATACTTTGATTATTCCTTGATTTATCTCAATTTTTTTATATCAATATTTGCAGGTCTAGCTTTAACAAACTTATTAGAAAGAAAATGGGAGATGGAATTTTTAGAAGAATTTACAATTTTGATAATGATATATGGTCTCTTGTTCTCAGCAATATCTTATACTGAAAGAGCAATTGCTTCAGAACCAGACATAAGCATTCAAGAATCTTTAAACTGGCTAGATCATAACTCTAATCAAGGTGATAATGTCTTTTCTTATTATAATAAAGGTTTTTGGATAGAATATTTTGCCAATAAGCCAGTTATTACAGATAGTTTATTTGATTATAAAGATGCAAAAATACGATTTAATGATTCAAATGAGATATTCTATTCTAGAGACCTTGAAAAAACAAAACAACTTCTTGATAAATATCAAATTAAATATATTTTTATTGATGATGCAATGAAAAATGGGCAAATATGGGATGAAAAAAAAGGTTTATGGTATCTATTGACAAATAACGAAACTTTTAATAATGTTTATGAAAAAAACAATATAGAGATATGGGAGTATAAACTTTTAACAAAATGATAAAAGCAATAATTATGATAGCATATTTTGTTTCTTTGTATTTTATAACCTTTTGGCTTTTAGTATTGATTGAAAAAGGTGTAAAACCCAGAAAAGTAAGATTAAATAATTTTCCAACTGTCTCAATTTGTGTTCCTGCATATAACGAAGAAAAAAATATTGCAGAAACTTTACATTCTTTGATAAGTTTAGATTATCCTAGTGAAAAAGTACAAATAATTGTAATAAATGATGGGAGTAAAGATAAAACTTTAGAAGTTACTCAAAAATTTATTGCAGAAAATACCATATACAACATAATACTTCTTAATCAAAAGAACAAAGGCAAGGGTGCTGCTATGAACAATGGATTAAAGCATGCTACTGGTGAGTTTTTTATAAGTATGGATGCAGACTCCATTGTTGGTAAAAAGACATTAAAAGAATTATTACCTCATTTTTATAATACAAATGTTGCAGCAGTACTTCCTATGATAAGGGTGCAGCATAAATCTACTATAATGAGGAAAATTCAGCATTGTGAATATCTTATCAATTTTTTTTATAAGAGGCTTATGAGCCATCTAAACTGTGTTCATGTAACTCCGGGACCATTTTCAATATATAGAAGAAAAGTTATGGTTGATCTAGGAGGTTATGATGAGAATAATCTTGTTGAAGATTTAGAGATTGCGGTTAGAATACAAAAAGCAAATTATGAAATAATACAGGTTCTAGAAACTTCAGTATATACAAAAGCTCCTGCTAATTTTATTCAGTTCTATAAGCAAAGAAATAGATGGTATAAAGGAAGCTTGCTTAACGTTTTTAAATACAGAAGCATGGTTTTTAATAAGTCTTATGGGGACTTAGGTGTATTACAGCTACCGATGATTCTTATTTCAGCTTTTATATCCATAACTTTGTTCTTTATTTTTGTATTTTGGATGTTTATAAGACCATTAATATTAAAGATATATGATTTAAGCCAAATAAATTTTGATTTTATGCCATTAGTAGCGAAAGGCATTAGAAACTATAGCATCTTAAATCTTAATATGGGCCCGATGTTTTATGGGCTGATCATATTGATACTTGGGCTGGTTTTTTTAGTATTATCTTATAAGCATTCTGGTGAAAAAATAAGGCATAACAAAAAACCAATATTCTTTTATATAACCTTATATCCCTTTATGATTGCAGTAATATGGCTAGGAGTAATATTTGATCTATTAAGAGGTAAAATACAAAGATGGTAGAAGGAACCTATGAAAGAAAAGTAAGCACAAAGCGATTTTTATTGACATTTGTTTTGGTAGCTTTTGTATTTTTAATAGGTATCTCAGTAGGAAATTTCTTAACTTCTGAAAGAACATCATATCTAGAAGATATTGCATATAAACAGAAATTAGATTATGAAAGTCTTCAACTACAGTCTTTATACTTAGACATAAATGCTAATAATGCAAGCTGCTCTGTCTTCAGTAATATTCTTGAAACCAGTCTAGAGGATGTAGGGGCTGCTCAAGCAAAAGTTGATTTATATATTAAAGATTCGAATAAAGAAAGCTATACTGAAATAAAAAGAGATTATCTTTTGGTGCAGATTAGATACTGGTTGCTCAATCAAAAAATAAAATTAAATTGTAAATCTGATCAAGTTTCAGTTTTGTATTTTTACTCAAATGATGACTGTATTGAATGTGGAGCACAAGGAACTATTTTAACATACTTAAAAGAAAAGTTAGGGGATAGATTAATGGTATTCTCCTTAGATTCTGATTTTACTGAAGAACCCGTTGTTAACATTATCAAAAAGAGCTATAATATAACTCAGGTTCCTTCTATTGTAGTTGAAGACAAAACATTTGGTAAACTCGTTAATAAAGAAGATCTTACCAAAGAAATATGCAGTTTATATAAAGAAAAACCAGAATTGTGTAATCAATAATCTTTTCCTTTTATTACACTTAAAAATGGCATATGCAATTTTTGATTTCCTAAAATTACGCCTAGCGTATTTTTATGATATCTCCAATAGTGATTTGGCCAGAATCTTTTTTGCCAAAACTCACTTTTTCTAATTTTTCTTCTAAAACTAATTTTATCCTTAATAACTTTTCAAGTTTTTTAGCCAAATCTATATTGGGTTCATGATGTTCTGATTCAAGATTATGTATAATTGAAACTTTTTCATTTAGTTTTTTACCAAAATCCTCCTGGTTTAATCCTAATCTTTCCCTTGCATCCTTTATTATCTTGCCATAACCTGCTATAATTGTTTCTATTATCTCTTCTTCAGGCTCTTTTTCTGTTTGTTTTTTAACTTTTTTAGAAATAGGTAATATAGGTGATATTCTTCTTACTATTTTTCCAAATTTAGCGCAGTCTTGACATACTCCCATTTCCGTTCTTTCTATTAAAGCAATAACAGAAGATTCGTTTTTCCCGCACATATCACATAATGTCATATTATCTGCCTTTATTATTGATAATATTTAAATAATGCTCTCCCTTTTTATATCTTATGAAAGTTTTGATTATAACCGGATCTGTAGGAACAGGAAAGTCCACTTTAGCTAAAAAGATCACTGATAAATCAAAATTTAAGCATATTAATCTGAATAATGTAATAAAGAGCATGAATCTTTTTGAGTCATATGACAAAAAAAGAAATTGTGTTTTGGTAGATGTTAAAAAATTAAACAAATTTTTGATAAAATTGATAAAATCTTCGAAAGAAAACCTAATAATTGACAGTCATTTGAGCCATTATTTGCCTTCTAAATATGTTGATTTGTGCATTGTTACAAAATGCAATTTAAAAATCCTTGAAAAAAGGCTTAAAAAAAGAAAATACTCAAAAGATAAGATAAGAGAAAATTTAGACTGCGAAATATTTGATGTCTGTTTAAATGAAGCAAAAGAAAATAAGCATAAGATTTTGGTTGTTGATACAACAAAAGACTTAAATCTAAGAAAAATAAGGAAATTACTATGAAAAAGGAACTAAGCTCTTTGGAATTAGGCTATTTAGTCAAAGAATTTCAGATACTTTTAGATGCAAAAATAGATGGTATCTATCAGCCAAGAGAGAATGATACTATATTAAGTTTTTTTATACCTAGCAAAGGGAAAAAAATCCTGAGAATATTACCTAAGTTTATATTTTTTACAAATGAAAAGGAAAATACAGAAAATCCAACAGGATTTTGCATGTTTTTAAGGAAATTCTTGATGAATTCTCGCGTAAGAAAAATAAGCCAAATAAATTCTGAAAGGATAATTGAATTTTTCTTAGAAACTAAAGGGTCAAAATACAGGCTTATCGTTGAACTTTTCAGCAAAGGAAATATTATATTGTGCAAAGAGGATTATGAGATAATGGCTCTTCTAGAAGTTCAGTCCTGGAAAGACCGTGAATTAAGACCCCGTTTCAAATATATTTCACCTCCTAAGAGGGCTGATTTTTTTAATCTGGACTTAAAATCTTTGAAAAAAATCTTAGAATCAGACAAGCTTTTAGTTAAAAAATTAGCTATAGATGTAGGACTAGGAGGAGTATATTCTGAGGAAGTTTGTTTATTAGCAGATATAGATAAAAATAAGATATCTGTAAATGATGAAGAGATTAAAAAAATATTAAATTCTATAGATAAGATAACCAATCAAAAAATAAATGCTTCTGTTATTTATGAAAATAAGCAGATTTTAGATATAACTCCTTTCGACCTTAAGATTTATCAAAACCTTGAGAAAAAAGAATTTGAAGATTATAATTCAGCTATACAATTTATGTTATCACAAAATCTTTTAGATCTGGTTGAAACAGAAAAAACAGCTGCTTATGAGAAAAAGATCAAGAAATTAGAAAAAACTATAGAAGACCAAAATGAAAAACTGAAAGAAATTGAAGATTCTATAAAAGATAATGAAAAAAAAGCTGAACTGATATATTCAAATTATAATGTTGTTAAAGATGCCTTAGAAACAATAAAAACAGCTTCTGATAAGTATTCTTGGGAAGAGATCAAATCTAAGCTAAAAGGGCATAAAATCGTTAAGGAAATCAATTCTAAAGATAAAAAGGTTGTTCTAGAACTGTGAGTAGCGGGGGATGGATTTGAACCATCGACCTTCGGGTCTCTCTTGCAAAGCAATAACTTTGCTATATGAGCCCGACGGGCACTCCTGGCTGCCCTACCCCGCTATCTTAATGATAATTTTAAGCGCTTTATAAGCCTTTTTATGCGCTATCTTTATAAATTAACATTAACTCTCTCTGCTTATGCCGCGGTCGCTTAGCCTGGCTATAGCGCCGGATTGCTATGAACTTTGGTTCATCAGAAACCTGCTATGGTACACAATGATTCGGTGCCACCCTGTGGCACGGGAGTTCAAATCTCCCTCGCGGCGTTTTTTCTTATTTATAAAGAACTATAACGCCCACTCCCAAAATTTACGAAAAAAAAGAATTTTCGTAAACGGCTGAGAGTATAAGAATATCGTTGACTTCTACTTAGAAATAAAATGGAAATAGATGATTTATACCCAAGCAGGCAAGAGTATTACAAAAAGCAGCTAGAATGTTTGGAGAAGAACCCAAATATTTCAGCTAAGAACAAAGAAGACCTAAAATCGTTCTGTGTTGCCTTACTTAGCACAGGTAAGACAAAGCAGTATAGGGCAGGAAAGGTATTATCTCAGTTAAATAGAATAGCCCAATGGCTTAAAAACGACTTCAGAGAGGCAACTCTATTAGACATACAGAGCCTAATAACTAACCACATAAACTCAATAAACCAAAGCGAAGCTACAAAAGCAGACTATAGGAGGTCTTTAAAACAGTTCTTTTACTGGTTAGAAGATAATGATAGGCGTTTGTTTGACAAGAAACTAAAAGTAAGGCTAGATGCCAGCCAAATTTACAAGTACATAAAAAAAGAAGTTAAAACAAGCTTCAAAAAGAAACAGATTAAGCCTAGCGAAATCATCACAGATGAAGATTTAAAGCTAATTATTGAGAAAGGATGTAAAACTGCACAAGAAAAAGCAATTTTTATGACTCTGCATGAAACTGGCATGAGAACTGCTGAACTTCTTCTAACTAAAATAAGTAGTTTTAGTGTAGACCAGAGAGGAATTGGAATAATCTATACAGGTGATGGTAAAACAGGGAGCAGACCAATTGATATAGTCCAATGTGTACCAGCACTTCAAGAGCATATAAATTGCCACCCTTACAAAGATAACCAAGATTCCCCTCTGTTTTACTTTATTGACAAAAGAAATGGAAAAATAAAAAAATTTAATCATAGCCGATTTTATTCCATTGTAACTAAATGCATAAAAAAAGCAGGATTAAATAAGAAGTCTAATCCGCACTGGTTTAGGCATTCAAGAACAAGTCTAGACTGTATTGATGGTACTATGTCTGAGACAGTAAGAAATAAAAGGATGGGCTGGAGTCCAAAAAGCAAGATGATGAGTGAGTATGCTCATTTAGGAACAAAAGAGGTAAGAACGGCATGGCTAAGAGCAAAGGGATTAAGCAATGATGAAGAGAAGAGAGAGGAATATATCACCTGTATCTGCAAACGATCTATTTCTGGCTTGTTAGATTACTGCCCTTATTGTGGCAGACCTACCTCGCTGAAAGTATTGGATCAGGAGAAATTAAAAGCCAGATCATTACAAGAAGAAATAAATGAGGTATTGCCATTAATACCTAGCGAACCTAATAAAAGAAAAGAGTTTCTTGAAGTTATTAAAATCGCTATGAGTATGTTGCATAATCCAGAGGAGTTGAAAAAGCTTGAGGAGTTCAGGCAAAGAGATATGGATAAAGAATAAAAAGTTGGTGGCATATCAAAGCTAAATAAACAAATGATTTTTTAACAAAGGTTATAGATTTCATTTCTTCTTAGTCAGCTTCATAATCAGATCTAATGTAAGCTTTGCAATATCTTTGGTTCTGTCTACAACTTCACATTTCACAAATTGAGTAATAGTTGTATTCTTTTTTATGGCTAAATAGCTGGTTTTCTTTGTTTTGTTCTTTTTCATCTATATCACTTATCAGAATAACTTTTATTTAATGGAATTCCGTGCTTTGTTATTTTAACATTGCATTTATTATGTTTTTTGCAGTAATCCTCGCAATTCTTTGCTAATTCCCTATCCTTATACACATGCCCGCATTTTTTGCATTTGTACAAATCTATTCTAATCTTGATTTTTTCCATGTTTAACTCTTCGAATATGTTTTATCATCTTCATTGTGAAATTTATCTCCAAAATTCAAAAGCTCGGCCAGCCTCTTCAAATTTACCAGACTCGATAAAATACCAGTAAATGAAATATAAAAACAAAATTATTAGTACTATAAATAAAAATAACAAAAAAATGCAAATTTCTTTTTCTAAACGAGTCTCTTTGATTTCAACCTGCCCTTTTTTGCTTTTCAATTCTTTATTCATTTCTAAGCTCCAGATATTATTATTACTATTATTACCATTATTGCAACAATAATGCCTGCAAACAGGGCAAGCGATGCATATTTTTCATCTCTAAATCTTATTGAATAGTCCAGCCGCCATCAACAACCAAAGTCTGCCCAGTCACATAATCAGCTTCGTCAGAAGCAAGATAATGGACTGCATTTGCAATATCACTTGGCTGTCCCTGTCTTTTCCAGGGAATTGCTGTTAATGTCTGCTCAAATGCAGTTTTATTCTCTATGATAAACTTCGTCATCGGCGTTTCAATCAAGCCTGGAGCAACACCATTTACATTTATTTTATTTGGAGCTAATTCCAATGCTATTTCTCTTGTAAGGTTAATGATTCCTGCATTACTCGCGCAGTAGGCAGCTGCTCCTGGATAGCCTATCACACCAGCGATAGAAGAAATATTCACAATTTTTCCATAATTCCTTTTGACCATCTCTTTTGCAGCAGCCTGCGAGCATAGATAGACGCTCTTAAGGTTGATAGCAATTATTTTATCCCAGTCCTCTTCTGTATATTCTAAAAACGGCTTTTGGAAGAAAATTCCTGCGTTATTTATCAAAATGTCTATTTTTCCAAACTTTTCGACTGTTTTCTTGATTAGATTATCAACTTCTTCTTTTTTGCTGACATCACATTTGATAGTATAGGTTTCTATATTAAGTTTTTTTGCAATCTCATTTGCAGTTTTTTCTGACTCTTCCAAATCAATGTCAGAGATAATAACTTTCGCTCCTGCATAAGCCAGCCTTTCAGCTATTCCTCTCCCAATACCTCTTCTAGAACCAGTAATTACAGCTACTTTTCCATTAAGATCAAACATCTTATTTCACCCCTTTTCTTTAGTCATAATATTCATCCTTAAAAACCTTTTGTTAAACCAAAGATAAACTTTTTGATTTTATAACATATTATTATATAATATATAATTTGTTAAGAAAGAGCTATATCTTCTTTAATAACGCAAGCCCATTTTTAGTTATCTTAACTTTATCATCCAAGATGGATACAGCCTTAAATAACTTTAAATCGCCACAATGATTTCTAACAGTTTCCCAGTTAGTATCTGCCTTCCTTTCCAAATAACCATAAGAATGCTCTTTTCCATCGCTTAAAGCTTCAAGAATAGCTTTTCTTACTTCTTGGTGTGTTCTCTTGCTCATACAACAATATTGTGGAAAGTTTTATATAGTTGTATTCCACAATATTGTGGAATATGAAATGGGGGCTAATATTTGTATTAATTTTAGTAATTCTAATTAGTGGTTGCACCGAAGAGCAAGAACAAGCATTCAGGCAGAAATATGAGCCAGTTATAAAGCAAGAAATTAAAGAAAGTGTTAAAGAAGCAGTGCAAGAAGTTAACCAGAGTGATAATATTGTTTGTAATGCTCCTTACATCAGATTTGCAGATACATGCTGTTTAGACGCAAATAGTAACAATATTTGCGACAATGACGAGACACAACAACCAGCCAATAACAATGCTCCTACTGTTTCAATAACATACCCAGAAGACAATAGTTGTACAGATGAAGACCAAATCACTTTCTATTATTTGGCTACTGATGATGACCTTCAAAACTGTTCTATTTATGTTGATGGAAATATAGAAATATCTGCTATAGTTTCAGGAAGCTATGGTGCATTGACTTCTGGTCAATGGCATTCATTAACTTCTAATATTGACCAATTTGATGAAGGAGAACATGATTGGTTTGCTGGATGTTATGATGATTCTGGTAATTTAGGTATTTCAGAAACACACAGATTTGATATTGGCGATTGCGAAGATGAAGATGATGAAAATAATGACGGAGATACAGACGCAACTATTGATAGGCTAATAAAGGCGTGTAAAGCAGGGAATAAAGGGGTGTGTGCAGTATTAAAAGATAAATACAATATAGATGTTGAGCCAGAAGAATAGGCAATGGAATGATTGTTAAAGAATAGGGGGTAAGAAAATGAATAGAAAAATAATCTTAATTTGTGCATTATTGTCTATCTTAGTCCTCAGCAGTTGCGGAGATATCACAGGCGAAGCTACAAAAGATTTGAATGAAAATTTAGAAAGTTTACAAGAAGTTACCAAAGTAATGAGTGATGTGCGAGAGCAACAAAGGCAAGTGGGGAGGGATGATCCTGAAATGTGTAAAACGCTTGAGGAAGTATGCAGGCTTCATGGTGCTGGTTGTAACGAATATTATACATATTGCATTTAAGATAGAAAAATGAATAAGAAAATAACTCTAGGAATAATTTTTTTGCTGATTTCGTTAGTGTCAGGATGTGCACCTGAACAGAAGGTATATGTGCAAGAAGATTTGAGTTCTATATATTCAAAACTTTGTACTGTTGGTTCACCTTTAACAGATCTTCAAAAAGAAACCTACTGGAACGGTATTAAAGATAAATTAATCAAGGATTCAATAACTGTAGAGTTTGTTGAACAGAGTTTTGGTAGATATCATGTAGCTGATACCAGAACTTTGATATATGTAAGAAATTCTGAAAAAGATAAATTACTCAGTTTATCAAAAGGTCAAAAAATAACATTTGAAGGGAGATTAGTTGGCTATAGTTATTGGGGTGGGTATATAAAGATAGAAGATGCTATACTTATCGAATAATAAATGTTGGATACTAAAAATTAGAATGGATAAATGGTTAATCAAAAATGGGTAATTGTGATTATTGTGGGAAGGACATTAGCCCCGCTTTAGAATGGAAACCAAAATTTGGCATTGCTAAAGGCAAACAATTCTGTGGTTATAGATGTTTGAGCAATTATAAGAAAAAACTAAAAGGTATAGAGATACCCAAATCTCAGCAAGAACTAAATAAAGATAAAATAAAAGAAAATCTTCTTGATGATCTAAAAAAGAAACAAGTTGAAAGAAAAATAGAACTAAAGATAAGCGGAAAGAAGCCTACAAAAGAGGACAAACTTAGAGAGCAAAAGATTGTTCATTTACAAGAAGAATTTAAAAATCAACCAGTCTCAAAGCCTATAAAAGTTAAGGATATAGTAAATATAATCGGTTTTGTAATTTGCTTGTTTTTTGCTTATTTTATCTATCAGATTTTTGGTATCATCTTTGCAGTTATATCTTTCTTTATATTATTTGGTGGGTGGAACTTCGTAACAAATGTGATTAATTTCTTTGAAAAACATAGTTAAATGTAGATAGAATCTATATTTTCATTTCAAAAATTTCTATCGATGCTAACTACAGCACCATTACCCCTTTCTGGAATAACTTTTAAAAAATATTTATTGATATTCATATTTTATAATATGTAGTTGCAACCACCGAAATGTTTATATATTAGTATATGTATTGTATAATGTATGGTGAAAGAAGAAAAAGTGAAATGGGAAGTAAAAGAAAAATGGGATAAGATTATCTTGCTTGTAACCAAAGACCAAAAAAAAGAGTTAGAAGAAAGAGCTAAAAGAGCAGAAGTAAGCTTGTCTTCGTATTTAAGAAGCAAGTTGTTTAATGGTCATTAAATATGACAATAAGGCTGGAGAGTCCATCCGTGAAGATTAACTCTCCAGCTTGTAAAACCGATTAGGCTTTACAGAAAGATAGTAGGAATACCTGCTATTTAAACTTTTTCTGTAGAGCCTCAAAACAGGAGGCAAATAAAATGGAAGAAACAAAAGAGCAAAAGCTCTTGAGGCTAAATAGAATTTTAGCTGAAAGAGGGCTAAAAGGTATAGTAAAGTTTACGAGAGTAGGTGATTGTAATGAGTGAAGCAGAGATAGTTAATGACAAACAGAGCAGTATAATGATTGAGAAGAACAGCAAAGGCTACAACTGGACAGCAAAGCTTTACTATGATGAGGAAAAAGTAAAGCACAGCGATATAATAACAAGGCTAGAAAAAATAGACAAAGAATTACAGCAGAAATTTGGTGGACTACAATGAAATTCAGAGCATTAATTATAAACGCCCTAGATGACAGTGTAGAATTACAAGAAATAGAAGCAAAGAATGAGGATGAAGCATACGAGCAACTAGATGAATCTAGCAACAATTACGACACCAGCTTATTATTCAATCTAAAAAGATGGGATAATCTCAAAAAGGTGGTATAAAATGGCAACAAAAACATGTAAGTGCGGTAATCCCAAAGAGGACTGGCAAGACTGCTGTAAGGTGTGCTACTCGAAGAAGATGAATGGCGACAAAAAGGGAGTAGACAACAAAGATGATTTAATCCTAAAGCAGACATGCCTAAAGGTTGCTGGGAATGTTACAGAAAAAGGTAAGACATCAGCAGAAGTAATGACCTATGCAAAACAGCTATACAATCAGTTCCAATCTTGGAATTGATTTTTTCTTTTTTGGGTGAGAAGATGGAAATAGATACTTATGAAAAACTAAGCATTTTTGTTGACAGATGGATTTCTGGCACGATTGACTTGCTTATCATAGAATCTGAAGCAGGGTTAGGCAAGAGTCATTTAATCAAGGAAAAGCTAAAAGAAACTAATTTTATGGCAATAAACAGCCATGTAACGCCCTTAGCAAACTATAAGCAGTTGTATTTCAACAGAAATAAGTTGGTATGGATGGATGATGTGTATTATCTGTTATTAAACAAACTGAATGTAGCTTTAATGAAACAGCTTTGCGAAAGTACAGAAGTAAAACGGATTTGCTATCATACAACTTCGGAGCTTATAGAAAATGTTCCGCAGGAATTTACAACAACTTCTAAAGTTTGTATTAGCTGTAATGCCATCGAAGGCAATAACCCGCATATAAGAGCAATAAAGGACAGAGCATTTCATATAAAATTTGTTCCAACCAGAGCTGAGGTTATAAGCAAACTACAGGAAGTTTCTTCGAACTATCCTTTGCTGGAAGCTGGAGAAAAAGAAGAAGTTTTATCTTTAATTGAGACTAATTCAAGAAATATCAAGAATTTAAGTTTAAGAACTTTAATCAAGGGATTTCAGTTATACAGGTTCTTTAAACTGAAACAAGTTGACTGGAAGGAGGACTTTCTGAAAGAGATAGGTCTAAATGACAAGATGATTAAGATGAATGAATTACTTGTCAGACATGATTCGGATAAAGAAAGGCTGAATAGCTGGCAGTGGAGCAGAGAAACTTTCTACAAATACAAAAAGCTGTGTGAAGAGTCGGAAAGTATGGCTCATTTTTGAGAATGGGCTTGACTTTTAGACTTATTATACCTATTTCATATCTATTTCCCAAAATAAAATTAGCATATAAATGACTGACATGTAATTTCCTGACATCTTGTTTCCTTGAATTTGCTTGTTGCCTTATCTAACTCAGCAAATGCTTCGTCACTATACTTCCTGATTAGGCTGATAAATTGCTCACCAATCTCCTTTTCCTCTTTTCTTAGCCTACTCTTTGTAGGATTTCTTAGCCATTTGTTCCTTAACTTTGATTGCACCTTATTTAATTGGTGTGAAACTTTAGCAACTTCATAGAATCTTGAATTTCTGTATTTTATTAGCTCATAACTGAGATCCAGGCATTTTCGACAGCCAAAGCGGTAGCGGTTATAATAGAGGTTACGTATTCGCTTTTGACAATGAGAGCATTTGAAGTATATGCTTTGCCCTCCAAAGCCTGTTTCAGCAGTAGTTAGTGGGATATTTATTTCGTGCTCTTCTTCGCATACGGTAACCCTCATATCTATAGAGCCAATGGCTATTAGCATTTCCTTTGTTTTTTTGTTAAAATCTTCATCTGAGTAATTGAATCTAAGAATATCATTTACTTTTAAACATCCAAAATCTTCAACTATATTTTTTGCTGTTTTTTTCATCGCACCCTAAATTGCATGGTTTAATTGGCTTATTCTTATATTCAGCAGGATTTTATCTAGATGCCTATCCTGCAAATTGAGGTAGTGTTGATTGGGATAGTCTTTTGTTGGCATTTTGTCTACCTGGAGACGCCATTAACAACTACGCCCGTTTTCATACGATTTTAATAAAACCAACCTTGTTCTCGAGAACAATTCCCTCTTTTTTTAGGTCATCAACGATGCTATTAACATCATTTTCGTACTCTGTGCCTATCATTTCAATAAAGTTCTGAACAGGAATGTCTGGTTTACTTTCTTTATTAATAGCAGTAAAAATTAAGTCTCTAATGTCTTTTTTAGTAAACTCTTTATCTTCAGATATAACTTCACTTTGTTCAGAAACTACATCTTCTTGTGTAGTTTCTGAAGTATCTGATGATAATGAAGATACTGAAGTTTCTGAAGTTTCTTTTGTGCAGTTAGAGAAGTATCTATCTAGTATGTTCTTGACATTAGCTTTTGTTAAAAGATAGCAGTTGCCTTTTGCTTTATGAGCACCTTTGAACTTATACTCTGTTAATTTCCTACCAACCCATCTGTCAGGACATTTGTACATACCTAATTCATCAACCACCCAATTAGCTATTTCTTTAGCAGAATAATATTCATTATCCTCAGTTATGTTCTCATAGATCCTTAAAAAAAGTGTTTCGGTTATATCGTTGGTTTCAACAACAAAATCTTTATTATTTTTAATAAATTCCATAACCTCATTATAAACTTTATCTCCTATCCATTTAGCTATGCTACAAATAGGCAACCAGTTATCTTCATCTCTATTTGACAGATTTAACTCAAGGTTATCATATATTTCTTTGATTTCTTTCCAATTTTGAAGCATAAGAATATGCAGCATATCTCTTATTGGCTTAAACGCTTCTAAATCTTTCTTCCTGTATGGTTTTCTTTTGCCCTTTTCTGTATTTGTTTTTAATAGGTTAAAAGCTATGAATCTACTTAAAGATGTTGGATTAATTCCTGTTATGTTACAAACTATTTTAGGGCAGAATATAGCAAACTTCCAGGCCTTCCATTTTTTGTCTATTTGCTCTGTTCTTATAACATAAGCATCTCTTGTAGCAGAAGCATTTAGTATTTGGTTAACTAATTTCTGTGCGTCATTATCTATTCTTTCAAACTCATCTATAAGCGTAGTTCCTCTGTTGCCTTCTATCGTTCTAAATATTTGTGCAGGGGTTACTCCAGCAGAAGCTCCCAAATCAAAGCCTCTGAAAGAAAGTTGCATTAAAATAAACCCATTCTTTGATTTTCCACTATTACTAGGAGCATTAATAAGGATGTGTGGAAACCAATAAAACAAAGGATAAACATAAGTTGCTAAAACCCAACAAGCTTGAACAGTTGAGCTATTTTCATATTTATCAAAATCCATATAATAATCTATTTTAGATTTCACTTCGTTATACAATTCTTTCTTATCTAAATTAACTTCTTCTGTTAGAAATATCTTTATTGATGGTTTGCTCCAAATAGTCGCTATATCAGAAATATAGCCATCATAATTTATCAAGTTTTTTATTTCATTAGAACCTATCGTTTTTCCCTTAAATTGCTCTGCTGTATTTCTTAAACATTTCTTATTACTGGTTATTATTGATTCTCTTCCCCCTAGATTAACTCCATAATACCATAATCCATTGGATTCCCCAATATCAAGATATTGTGTGTTCACTTCTGGCTCATCTAGAAGTTGATTAAGTATGTCATTTTCATTATTGTTTTTTTGGATATCCTTAATTTTTTTCCTATCAATGATATCAACCTTTAAATTATTAACATCTTGTGAAGTAAATTTGAATTTGTAAGATTCTATTTGTCTGTTGATATGGTTATCCAGGCCTTTTTCATCATTCCAATCAGATTTCCATACTTGATCTTCTAAAATTTTAAAATCTTTCTCAGACAGCCCCTCTTTTTTTAGAAGTTCTAAATAAGCCTGTATTTTGCTATTCTCATTTCTTGTGCTAGGGACTTCAACCATCTTTAACACCACTCGATATCTCTACAATACTACCAATCTCACTTAAAGAAACAGTTATATGCATACCAAATTTGTCAATGAATTTTACAGAGCTCCCAGAAACATCTTTAATTTTACAAGTATAGATATTCCCATTCTTAAGAAATATTTTCACGTGTTTACTCTGATAAAACCTTACATCTTTTTCTTCCATCTTCATCCTCCTCCTTACTAAAGTAAAAATTTCTAATATCCTCAATTAAGGGATGTAATGCTCTCAATTCAATTTCTTCATTTTTTGTTAGGCGTTTCATGATCTTTCACAATTCGTATAGGTTTGATAAGTAAGAATTTCTCAGGGGTCAGTTCAAATTCCAGCAAATCTTGTTTTTTTAAATGATTATTATCAATAAAGATTAGAGGAAGATTTATATAGAAGCTATACTTTATGCTCTGTATACGACGAGGCTTTAGTTTTATATTCTTGTTATCCATCATGAAAAGATTGAGTTATAAATGTTTAAGTATTCTTTGTCATTTCCTAAAAAATATAATTCTAGTAAATTTTAGGAATATTTATATACAACATATGTTTTTACTTATGTTATGGCAAAAAAGGGAAAAAGGAATAAATACCAAGAAAGAGTCAATAGAGAATTAATTAGACTAAGGGTTCTTAAAATACTCGTCAATTACAAGAAGAATACAAATGATGAATTTAAAAGAAAATATTCTACTAGGGAGTTAGATGAAAATGAAGGCTGGCTAGATTTTAAGATTATTTCAACAGCTCTACCATCTAAATCTCACCATACAGATTATTTAGTAAAGGATCATACTCCAACTCCACATAAAACAAAAAAAAGAAGGAGGGAACAAGAGCCAAAAAAAGGAGATGAAGTATTATCCAAACTAGTAGATTCTGAAAAAGCTGCCTGCATATCTGCGGGTAAAAATAAATACATTTCAAATCCAAGAGTATATCGCTTAAAAATAGGGGAGAATACTTTTTTAAGACTTTATGAATTTTTCTATGAGAATCATAATCTGAGATATTTTTTAGAGTCTGATTATTTTAAAGATAATAAAAGACTAATAATACCTACGCTTAAGAAATTTGATGAAGTTTTTTACAAGATAATAACACAATTTCAGTCACTTAAGAAGGAATTAAATAAAAAATGGAAATCCCTAGATTTAAAATCCTATATTGAAGAGTACGCAACACCAATATATTTCTATATTGTTGATAAAAATGATTTTAAAGAAACAATGAATATTATAACAAAAAGGTTTAGTAATGAATATATTTCAAAAGAAACTATTAAGGAAATTCTAGCATTAAGTTTTTATCTGAATCAAGAATTTGAAAATTATTTCTATAAATTAGATTTAGCAAAAAGTCCTTCTGATTTTAATCTTAAATACAACTATTTGTTTAAATTTATGATAAGGGATAAAATAAGGCGGGTAACACGATTTGGAAGAGTAGGACAAATATTTTTACAAAAAGAATTAAAATTGCTACAAGACGATTTTGACGGAGTAATCATGTTCCTCTCTACTAATCGAGAGTCATTAATTAGGTTTATAGACCAAAGAAATAAAGAACAAATGGAGGTTAAAAGTAGAATCAACGAAAAGGTTAATATAGGCGTTTAAACTCTTTATAAATAAACCGCAAGTCACCCCCGCGGCGTCATTTTTCTTAATTCTATTTTTATAACTACTTTAAAGTTACAACAAAAACGAAAGTTTTAAAAAGAGGAATCTTATTTTTTATAACATGTCAGAATTAGTAAGGCAAATTCAGCTTGGAGACATCACTTTTGGTGCTCCAAAAGATATAGAACTATTGCATACTCCTTGGGGATATTACAAATTTTTAGGAGTTTCTACAGATGCTTCTAGAGATGAAATAGATGAAGCATATAAAAAATTAGCAAAAAAGTTACATCCGGATGCAGGAGGAACCAACGATTCTTTTAAAACATTAAATCATGTTGTTGAGATATTATTAGATGAAGGAGGAGAACTTGGTCAAGAGCATTCTCAAAGAAGGCATTATGATGAAGTATGTTCTTTAGATTATCATTTTGATGGATTTATTGAGCATAAAGGTGAAAGGACAAGAAAGCTTTCAGAAATAATGCTTATCCAATTACAATTAAAAAAGAGAAGCGCAGAATTTGACCATGAAGTTGAACAGCAATTTCCAGAGTATAAAGAACTGCAGGACCAATTAAAAAGAGCAAGGTCTGATGAGTCTAAAGAAAGGATTGCAGAAGAAATAGCCAAAGTCCAGTTAAGAGCAAAAGGTTTGCCAGAAGAAAAGCTAGATGAAATCAAAAGATTGATGGAAGAAAGGCAAGAGCAACACCAAAAACAAGCAAGAGCTTTTGTTCAGTCTTTTAGAGACTCTCCTAATACATATTTTGCAAAAATACTTGATGTTTTTTATGTTGGTGGAGAAAATGTAACTTTTGGAGATGAATGCCAAAGATTATGTATTGCAGCACACGAAGAAAAAAAACATGTTTTAGAACTTATACTATTTGGAGATTGTTATATTAAAGGATTCTCAAAAGTTCATTTTAAAGCACCACAAGCAAATGTAACAATTCAAGATCCTAATGTGGAAGGATTATTTCACGTTGTTGAAGGAAATGTAACTGTAAATTACCCTGCTAGTACCTATGGTTCTGTTATTCGTGCAAGAGCTCCAAAAGTTAATAATTTAGGAGGTTTTGTTGAAAAAGACGGATTATTTGTTCCAGAAAGATTTGCAACAGGTAGATGGTATGAAAAAAAACCAGCTGTTGATATTGCAGTCAGAAATGGTTCAGTAACCTTACAATTAACTAGTCCAAATATTATATCCAGTAAATATATCCTTTCAGAAAGCAACTTAGAGAATTTTATTGAAAAATATTCTAATATTAATGATATTTATAATAAAAAAGAAAGTAAATTCAGGAAAAAAGAATTCTTTTAAATCAACAAATATATAAACAGAGGTTAATTAAATATAAACATGGAAAAAATAGACAAATTAGTGCCTGATACCTCAGTGATTATTGATGGTGTCATAAGCAAAAAACTGGAAAATAAAGAAATAAAAGTAGAAAAACTTCTTATTCATGAAGCAATATTGGCAGAATTAGAACATCAGGCTAATGAAGGAAAATCTATAGGCCTTATCGGCTTAGATGAAGTAGACAAATTAAGATTATTGGCAAAATCATTTGAGATGGTATTTGCAGGAAAACGTCCATCTCCTGTAGAAATAAAATATGCTTCTCGTGGAGAAGTTGATGCTTTGATAAGGCAGTTAGCTTATGATGAAGATGCAACTTTAATAACTTCAGATAAGGTTCAGGCGAAAGTTGCAAAAGCAAAAGGAATAAAATTTATTCTTATAGAAAAATCAATTTCTCTTAAAAAAATAAAACTAGAATCTTTTTTTGATGAAAAGACAATGTCAGTCCATCTTAGAGAAAATACTTATCCTGTTGCTAAAAAAGGACAGCCAGGAGCCTGGGACTTTGTAAAGATAAAACAAAGTATAATGTCTAAAGATGAGATAAAAACAATAAGTTCTGAAATAATAGAAGTAGCAGGATCTACTTCAGATGGCTTTATTGAAATCGAACGTCCTGGTTCAACAATTATACAATTAGGATTATTTAGGATAGTGATAACAAGACCTCCATTTTCAGACGGTTGGGAAATCACAGCAGTACGTCCAGTAAAACAATTAGCATTAAATGAATATAATGTTTCTGAAAAACTATTAAAAAGATTAGATGAACAGGCAGAAGGAATCTTGATAGCTGGAGCACCAGGGATGGGAAAATCAACTTTTTCAGCAGGATTGATAATGCATTATGCAGAAAAAGGAAAGATTGTAAAAACAATAGAAGCTCCAAGAGATTTAGTTTTGCCAGAAACAATAACTCAATATGCAATTTCTCACGGTTCTTCACAAGAAATTCATGATATCTTATTATTGTCAAGACCAGATTATACATTGTTTGATGAGATGAGAAACAAAGCAGATTTTGAGCTTTTTGCAGACTTAAGATTATCTGGGATTGGATTAGCTGGTGTTGTGCACGCAACAAATCCAGTTGATGCTATCCAAAGATTTGTTGGAAAGATAGAATTAGGAGTTATCCCTCATGTTATAGATACTGTCATTTTCATAAAAGACGGAAAAATAAACAAGGTCTTAAACTTACAGATGGAAGTAAAAGTTCCTTCTGGGATGACAGAAGCAGATCTAGCTAGACCAATTGTAACTGTAAAGGATTTTGAGACAAATAAGCTAGAATATGAACTATATTCTTATGGTGAAGAGACTGTTGTTGTACCAGTTTCTGAACAAGGTTCAAAACCAACCGGAGCTAAGAAACTAGCAGCAGAAACTATCAAAAATAGATTCCTAAAATATGCAAACGATGTCCAGGTTGAAGTTGTTTCAGACAACAAATGTATTGTAAGAGTTCCTGAATATGCTATTGCAGGAATTATAGGAAACCAAGGAAAGCATATAATGCAGATTGAAGATGAATTAGGAATCGGCATTGATATACAAGAGCTTCCTAATTTTCAAGGAAAAAAGAAGAAAAGGCATTAGTTTAATTCTATAGTTGCTGCATGATAGATTCCTAAACAAATATCCTCTAATAATTTTTTATCTATACTTTTAGGAAATAAAACTTCAAAATCACTTTTTTCTATACCTAAACCCATTATCCCCATAAAGCTATTGGCTTTTGCAGTTTGACCATTCAAAGATAATAATATATAATCTTTTTGAACCTCTTTCCTTATTGCAAATTCTAGGTCATATTTGACAGCAAACATCAATATTTCAGCGCTAGGTCTTGCATGGATACCCTTAGGATTTGTGACTTTGAAATTTCTTGCGATATATCCATCCTGTTCATGTTCTCCAAAATCAAAATGTCCAGGGCAGATTATTTCTGTTCTTTTTTTATCTTCAAAATTAGAAATTTGAACAATAGAATATTTTTTATCTTCAAAATTCCAAGCCCAATAATGGTTGCCTTTTGAGCAATAAAGAGGTATAATCTCTAAGCTCATCTTATCAGAGGGACTCCATAACTGATTGCTTGTTCAATAAACTTAGAACCATCTCCATAGCTTATTTCGGGCATTATCTCTATTAATCTGTTCATAAACTTTTTAGGATGAACATTATCATCAAAATTCGCACCCTCATTTAATGCTAAAGGTTCTTTTGATTTATTCCATAATTGGACATAATGATGTATTTTTCCATTAGGCAAGATAATGTCCTTTTTAGAATAAGGAGTTTCCCAAGAAGATATTGTTATAGGTATCTTATCTTTATCATTAACTATTGTAGCATATGTAAAATCTATATGGGCAGGATCAAGAGCAATATCAAACTGTCTAGAACCCTTTTCAGCGTTTATATACATCAAACCAAGAAAAGTGTTTCCAATCTCTAAAAATCTTTTCAAAGCTTCTTCATGATAATAAGGACCTTCATATTTTACACGCCAATTAGGCCTTTCAGGATCATTTTCAGTAGAAGCAAGAGTTTTTATCGAATAACCTCCCTGAATATCTCTATGGTCCAGATGCGAACTTGTTAAAACTATCCTATATTTTCTAAAACCTTGTGAATATCCTAACCTGTCTTCAAACTTGAATTTTTTCTGTATATCCATCGTTCCAAGAAGATACCTAAACCATTTGGATCTGTTATCATTGAATTCAGAATGGTCTATAATCTTTGATATCTCGTTATTTTCTACAAGGCTGTTTAAATAATGCAAACCCTTATTTTCACGGTTAATTCCGTTAAGATTAGCATCAAATTTTATTTTTCTAGAATCTTTTATGAAATTGCTCAATAATCCGTACAATTTTAATCTCGATTTTGTGCTTGGAATTTCTATAACACTTTCCTCTCCATAAAGAATAGCTTTTTCACCAGGTTTTGTTATATAAAAACCCAATTCCCATATAGGATGCAGGTTTCCTTTTTCTCTATATACTTCAACAGCTAAAAAATTAGCAGTATATTGTTTTGAATCAGAACCCTCTATTTTTGTTGTTGCAAAAAATTTAGCATCACTTTCTCCGCTAAACTGGTTTAATGTGTTTCCCATAACAGAAAGCACACCTTCATGCTCATCATACATCAGATTATGCTTTTTTTTATTTCCGCATGAAGAACAAGGAATTGATACCACATCATGAACTCTGCTTTTGATTATTTCCTCTAAATTCGGTGTTTCCTGAAGATATCTGAATATGCTTCTTGTTAATCCGCCATATCCGAAGAAATCAAATGCCAGATTTGGAGGCTCGCATCTTAGGATATTCAGTAACATTACATCTTCTGCGGAATATGTTTTTTCCATAAATATATTGACGGAAAAAACGTTTATATATTTGACTCACCAATTATGGTGTAAGCATAACAAAAACAGATAAATCCGTAATGATTACCATAAAGATTACGTAAAATTGTAGAATTTATTTGCTAAAAAATTCTTTTATTATATTTTCAATTGTAGGTTCATCAGATTCAAAAAACTCTGTTTCTTTTTGCCCATCTTCTTTTAATTTTAAGGTATAAAGATCGATAGAATGCCCATGATATTTTGCAGCGACCCTCCACTGATGGGAATTAAAATTAAAATCTCTCATAAGTGCAACTTGTACAACTCCAGTTAATCCTTGATCATGTATTTTTTGAGCAACTTGGGTTCTGCATTCTCTATCAGCAAACATAAGAGCTAATCCTATAGTATAATGAGTAGCACATTCATAATGATTTCTTTGATTTTTCTGTTTTTCAAGATCAACAGCACCGCAGTGAGCTTGTGGATTCAATAGATGAGAGTCTTCTGGTAACTGTTCAAGCATCAATGCAGCCATTGCAGCAGGAGGATATTTTGGAGCATTTAAATCAGCTTCAATCTTAGCCATATTCCTACTATAAATTTTGAAATTATAACAAAGAACACATAAAGGAATCTGACTCTGATCTAATAGAATACTACCTTGATTAT